>Ga0209253_10001038_pt1 | contig 24371 bp, 25 predicted proteins | sample FrelakmetBRP12BR_FD_187145 | JGI IMG/M metagenome (GOLD analysis project Ga0209253, IMG submission 187145) | Freshwater lake sediment microbial communities from the University of Notre Dame, USA, for methane emissions studies - BRP12 BR (SPAdes)... | ecosystem: Environmental > Aquatic >...
GCGTATTCGGGTGAAAGATTGCCTAATTGTCCGCAGGCGCCCAGCACATCACGGCCGCGACTCTTGCGGATGAAAGCGTCGAGGCTGGCATGCGTGAGGATCGCCTGGAATGTTAGCACGCTCCGATCGGTGGGCCGACGGAAGGGATTGCCCGGAAACTCATTAAAGGGAATCAGGTTCACCTTGCAACGGAGGCCCTTGAGCAGTTTCACCAGTCGATGGGCATCCTCGTCGCGGTCGTTCATGCCGGCGAGCAACACATATTCAAACGTCAGCCGTCTGGTTGGGGCGAGCGGATAGCGGCGGCACGCGGCCATGAGGGTCTTGAGCGAGGCGATCTGGCTGACCGCCGGCATTAAGTGCTGGCGCTGTTCTTCAGTCGTGCCATTCAATGAGATGGCGAGATTCACGCCGAGCGCGGCCACATCCTTCAAGCGAGCGGCGAGGCCTGCGGTCGACACCGTAATGCGACGCGGCGACCAGCCCAACCCCCACGATTTATTCGTGAGGCAGTGGATGGCGGTGGAGAGGGCGTCGATGTTGGCAAGGGGCTCTCCCATGCCCATGAAGACGAGGTTAGTCAGGCGTTCTGCGCCGGTCAAATGGTCCTGGGCCGTGAGTACCTGATCGACGATTTCATGCGCCTTGAGGTTTCGTTTCAGTCCCATGGTGCCGGTGAGGCAGAAGCCGCAATCCAGCATGCAGCCCACCTGGGTCGAGACGCAGAGCGTGAGCCGATCCTCGTCCGGAATCAGCACTGTTTCAATGCAGAGTCCGTCGTCCAACGTCAGAAGGAACTTGCGCGTACCATCGGTCGATTCAAGCACCGTGCAGTCTTCCGTGCGTTGAATCGTTGAGATCTTGGCCAGCTGTTCTCGGTCTTTCTGGGAGAGATCGGTCATCTGTGCGATGCTGTGGGCGCGCCGTTGATAGAGCCAACGGAGAGTTTGACCGGTTCGGTAGCGGGGCCATCCGAATGGCTGCAGAAACTGACCCAGTCCTTCCTCCGTAAGCGCCAAGAGGTTGGTGAGGGCGGGACTCGACGGGAGGGTTTTTTTCTCGTGCTCCATGGTAGCACCCTACCACAGCCTCAAAAAGTGGAACAAGGACAGGGTTCATACGGCTTTGCTGGCAACGGGGGAGGGACGCTGCTATATATGATATGAGTCGAGAGGGAGACGACGCGTGCGCAACGAGACACATCAATGGGCCATACGAGGTTTGCTCCTTACCATGACCATTGGCTTCTGTGGGTTTGCGCTGCTTTCCGACCAGGCATCCGCCGATCCTCTCTCCCCGTCGATGTCGAGTGAGGGTGAAGCGTGTGGGGGCGCAGAAGAGTGCTTTGAGGCAGCCTCACTGCCGAAGGAGCGACTCGGTAAGGCCCTGAACAAAGAGCAAGTGTTGTTGTTGAAGCTTGGGCGGCTCCAACGGCTGATAGAGCGATTCCCTGCCACAATCTGGGCTAAGCGCGCAGGATTGTTGTCTGGGGTGTTGCTCCTTGAACGAAATCCCGCCGTGGCGATGCAGTTTCTCCACGCGGCACAGCGGGACGTGCCCTTGTTAGATGACTATGTTCGACTATGGATTGGAGAGGCGTTACTGAATCTCGGAGACGCCAAGCAAGCGGCAGAGATGTTCGAGACCATTTCCCTGTCGGCACCGGACTCGCCTCTGTTGCCCAAGGCCGCCTATCGAGCCGGAGAAGCCTGGTATCAAGCCTCGAGTTGTCATGAGGCGACGGCCTGGATTGCCAAAGCGGTGGGGATGAGTGAAAAGGCACTGGAGGCTCCCCGGGCGTTGCTTCGGCAAGGCGCCTGCCAGTTACGAGAGAACAACATCTCGGAAGGCCGTGAGACCCTGACGCAGCTCTGGGTGAGGTTTGCGCCCACCGCAGAAGCGAAAGAGGCGGAAACGTTGCTGGCCTCAAATCTTGGCGGCGAGCCGTGGGTCGTTCAACCCAGCGAGCGGCTGGCCAGGGCGCAGGTATATCTTGGGCAGGCCTTCCATGCTGAGGCGATCGAGGAGCTTCGAAAGTTTCTCGTGGCTGACCCACAGTCGCCCCGGCGTACCGAGGCAAAGCTGAAGCTCGGCATTGCACAGGTTCGGCTGAAACAGTACGACCAAGCCCGAGAGACGTTTCGTGCGCTGGTGAAAGAGGGAACGGCTGAATCCTCCGAAGCATCGGTTTGGCTTGCCCGCGTCTATCTTCGGCAAGGCCAGGGCGACAAGTTGTTAGATCTCGCCCATACGGCGTTGACGTCTTCACTCTCCGCAGAGCAGAAAGGTCAGATCGCGCTCTTCGCAGGTATTTGGTTGGAGGATCAGGGCCGCTTCGACGACGCGATCGCGCGATATCGGCAGGTGGCGAGGGTCGGAGAGCCGGCGTCTCAGCGAGCTGAGGGTCAATGGCGTGTGGGCTGGGGATATTACCGGATGGCGCGCTACCGTGAGGCATCCGACCAGTTGCGAATGCTCGTGGATCATCACGATGGGGACTTCGAGCCACAGGCGCTCTATTGGATGGGGCGTGCAGCTGAATTAAGCCAGCAGCCGCAGGCCCACGAGGTGTATGTGCAGCTCTGCCAACGGTACGTCTATACTTATTATTGCCAGCTGGCTCGTGAACGAACCGCTATCCCGTTGCCGGATCCTCTTGTGCCAGGACCAATTCCGTCGAGCGCTTCAGTAGATGCCGTCTCGCTGGTGAATGGTGCGACGACAGGGGCGTTGACAACCAGAGTCGAGATCGAGCAGCAGTCGGCGTATCGGCGAGCGCTTGAGTTGAGGGCGTTGGGGCTGGACTCGGATGCGACGCGAGAGTTGGCGGGACTGACCGAGCGCTACAGCCGAGACCCCGAAGTCCTCATGGTGCTTTCGACATTATTGAACGAGGCGGGTGCCTACCACCAGGCCCTCCGGCTCGCGCGGGCCAAATTTCGCGATCAATTAGAGCGTACCGGCGGTGCCGTCGCCCCGTCGATGTGGACTGTGGCGTATCCGATGGGTCTCCTGCCCACGATCAAAGGTCAGGGGGCGAAAGGCGTCGATCCCTATTTGGTGGCGGCGATCATTCGAGAGGAGAGTCAGTATGATTGGCACGCGGTATCGAGGGTCGGCGCGATTGGCCTGATGCAGGTGATGCCGGGCACGGCCAACAATGTCGCGCAGCGACTGGGGCTTCCGGCAGTCGGACGGGAGGATCTCTTCGATCAAGAGACTAATATTCGCATCGGCGTCCACTACGTGGAGCAGCTACTCGAACAATTTTCAGGGAATGTCGCGTATACGATTGCTTCCTACAATGCAGGGCCGATCGCGGTTGGAAGTTGGATTGCGCTGCACCGTGGGCGAAGCCAGGATGAATTCGTTGAATTAATCCCGTATCAGGAGACGCGGCAGTATGTGAAGCGTGTTCTGCGGAGCTACCGGGAGTATGTCAGACTGGCCAGCCCTTCCTAGGGGCCATTTCTTGACAAGATTTAGACAAGTTTCTATAGTGCGCCACAACCTGTAGGGGCTACTTTTAAGGAGGGGACTGAGGGAATGGCACTCGATCGATTGGATGCGCTTGAAGACCGTATTAAAGACCTCGTGAAGCTGATCCAAGAATTGAAGAAAAAGAATGCGACCACGGAAGAAGAGTTGAAAGTTGTTCGGCAGCGGCTTGCGGAGAGGGATGACTCGAATCGGCGGTGGGAGCAAGAGCGTGTCGATATCAAGTCCCGTATCGAAAAAGTCCTCAGCGACGTGGAGTTGTTGGAGTGCTTTGAAGAACGCAAGGAGGTGGCCCTTGACGAAGACCATTGATGTCGAAATTTATGGCCAACGGTTTGCGATCCGCGGGGAGGCGGACGAAGTCTATATTCGGCGGCTCGCGAGCTTCGTAGACGGTCAAATGCGCCATCTCGCCGAGGGGATGAACACGACGACTCCGTCAAAACTCGCTGTGTTGACGGCGATCAATTTGGCCCATCAGTTGTTTGAAGTTGAACGGAAGCGCGCTCTAGGTGAGGCGGATGTCGAGCGGCGGATGACGTCGCTCATGGAATCAATCGAGGAGCAGGTGCCGACCTCGCTCTTTCGCTAGATTCAACTTGCGAAAGGGTGACCCCCTTTGTTATCGTTATTTACGATTATCGGGATGTAGTGGAGTTGACGGTAGGGATACGATCAGGTCACGCTCGAACCGGTTCAGTGATCCGGGAAGATGATGCAGTCACCGCGGAATAGATGTGGGTTCTTGATGCTGGTGAAGTTGAGACAAGTAGAATGTGTTCAAGGGTTCGTCCTCTTCATGTATAGCTTATTGAATATGCTGGGCAAGGTCATGGAGTCCCTGTTGTCGTTGGGTAGTGCGGTGTACGGAAACAATCTTCGGCTGCTTCCGGTTCACGCACGCAATCCTCTCATGCGTATGAGGGGATGCCAACGCAGAGGAATCTCGTGGGATCTGTCTCGCACAGGACGTACTCGTTCTCTCAAGCCATCAAGACCTTCATCCCCGTGGAATCCGTTCTCGGAATAAGTCAGTAGACCGTGTTTTGGGCTATCCTCTTCTGTTCACCTATTCTTCCACTGCGCTCCCTAATTAAGACAGAACCGTCGACCAACCTTGTATCAAGACGAGGCTGAGAAGCCGGGTGTTTCTCGTCTCGGGACTGTAGGGGGGGTGAGTCAAATTATTACTTCAATTATTGCCTATCTGCTGACAGGACTCGTTGGAGGATTGCTCGGAATCGGGCTGTTCGAACTGATCCGTCGTTCATCGGGCGCCACGAAGAAGGCGCAAGAAGAGGAGCAGGCCCGCCAGTCGGTGCAGAACGCCCAGCGGGAAGCGGACAATATTGTCAAAGAAGCGAAGCTGGAAGCGAAAGACCTGCTGCTGCAGTCGAAATCGGAACTCGAGAAGGAGCAGAAGGCCAAGATGGCCGAACTCGCCATTGTCGAAAAACGTTTGATCCAGCGCGACGAGACCATCGAGAAACGGATCAGCGCGGTAGACAAGCGGGAAAGCGATCTCCAGAAGCGTGACCTGGAGCTGGTAAAACGAGAAGAGAAGCTGACGGTGAAGGAAGCGGCTTGTACTCGAGCGGAGAAGGAGCACTGTGAAGCGCTTGAGCGCGTTGCGGGGATGACGGCCGATGAGGCGAAGAGGCAGCTCATTCATGAAATGGAAAGCCAGGCGCGGCTTGAGGCGGTTGGGCTTGCAAAACGGATATTGGAAGAGGCGCGGGAGAATGCGGAACGGGAAGCGCGCGAGATCATTACCTGTTCGATTCAACGGGTGGTGCGGGACTACGTCGCCGAATCCACGATTTCCGTTGTGCAGATTCCGAACGATGCAATGAAGGGGCGGATCATCGGGCGGGAAGGGCGGAATATCCGCGCGATCGAGGCTGCAACCGGGATCGATTTGATCATCGATGAAACACCTGAAGCCGTTATTATATCCGGCTTTGATCCGTTGCGTCGGGAGATCGCCAAGGTGTCGCTCGAACGGTTGATGCATGACGGGCGCATCCATCCGACGCGGATCGAGGAGATTGTCGAAAAAGTCAAAGTCGATATCGATAAACTTATGTATGAAGAGGCCGAGAAAATCATTTTTGAGTTGGGGCTTTCTGACTTTCATCCTGAATTGATCAAAGTACTGGGTCGGCTCAAGTACCGGACTAGCTACGGGCAGAACAATCTCTATCATGCGCGCGAAGCGGCCTATATCTGCGGCATCATGGCCTCGGAGCTGGGGCTCGATGTGAAGTTGGCGAGACGAGGCGCGCTGCTCCACGACATCGGGAAAGCCGTCAGTCACGAAGAAGAAGGTCCCCATGCCATGCTGGGCGCCGAGATTGCTAAGAAGTACGGCGAGAGTGAGAAAATTATCAATGCGATCGCAGGGCACCATGAGCAAGTGGAGCCGATCTGTCCCGAATCCGTCCTGGTTGCTGCGGCTGAAGCCTTGTCCGCGGCCAGGCCCGGGGCTCGACGTGAAGCGTTAGAGACCTACGTGAAGCGGCTGGAGAAGCTGGAGTCGCTCGCCACGGGGATCAAAGGGGTGCAGAAGGCCTATGCTATCCAGGCGGGGCGGGAGATTCGCGTCATTGTTCGACAGGAAGACATTACCGATGCCGAGTCGTTCCAGCTGTCGCGGGATTTGGCGAAGAAGATTGAGCAAGAGTTGACCTATCCTGGGACGATTCGAGTGACCGTCATTCGAGAGAGTCGGTATGTGGAGTATGCCAAGTGAAGGTTCTCTTCATTGGCGATATCTTTGGAGAGCCTGGACGTCGTGCGGTGGCCCGGGCTGTTCCCAGGCTGGTCGCGCAACGGCAGATCGACATTGTTATTGGTAATGGGGAGAACGCGGCCGCAGGGTTTGGCATCACACCTGATTTGGCCGAAGAGTTGTTCGATCTCGGTCTTGCAGTCATCACAACTGGGAATCATGCCTGGGATAAGAAGGAAATCCTTGACTACTTTCCCCGTGAGCCGCGTTTGCTTCGGCCTGCCAATTATCCAAGTGGTGTGCCGGGGTATGGCAGTGTAGTGGTTGAGTCGGCAGGCGGGGAGCAGCTGGGCGTCATGCAGCTGATGGGGCGGGCCTACATGCCGACGTTGGACTGCCCGTTTCAGGTCGCCAAAAAAGAACTAGCCGGATTGAAGAAGCGAGTGGCTGCCGTGATTGTCGATATGCATGCAGAGGCGACGTCTGAAAAAATGGCGATGGGGCATTATCTAGACGGAGAGGTCGTTGCCGTGGTCGGTACCCATACGCATGTGCAAACGGCTGACGATCAGATTTTCCCGAAAGGGACCGCGTACATCACTGATATCGGGATGACCGGTCCTCTTCATTCCGTGATCGGAGTGAAGAAAGAGTTGGCCATCGAAAAGTTTTTGACCGGGATGCCCCGGCGCTTTGAAGTGGCCTCGGGGCCAGCCGTCTTCTGTGCGGTCCTGATCGAACTTGATGCGCGCCTTGGGAAGGCCCTGTCGATTGAACGAATTCGCATCATCGATTAAAGGAGCCTCATCACGAGCCCTCCAGATTTCCTTGATCTCTTCTCTCAGCCCGCTCCACCGAAACTAGTCTTCACGGTTTCGGAGTTGACGGGGCTGCTCCGCACCTCTATCGAAGAACAATTCTCCGACATCTGGCTGGAAGGCGAGCTCTCTAATCTCCGTGCTCCCGGATCGGGACACGTCTATTGCACGCTCAAAGATAAGATGAGTCAAATTCGCGCAGTGCTGTTTCGATCCAGCGCGGTGCGGCTGCGCTTCGCCTTGCAAGAGGGGATGCAGGTGATCGTGCGGGGGCGGCTCACGGTTTACGAGCAGCGTGGCGAATATCAGATTGTGATCGATACGGTGGAGCCGAAGGGAGTCGGCGCGCTGCAGCTGGCATTCGAACAGTTGAAGGAACGATTGGCTGCGGAGGGGCTGTTTGATCAGGACAGAAAGAAACCGATCCCGGCATTTCCTCGAACGGTGGGCGTAGTGACATCGCTGACCGGCGCAGCCATTCGAGATATCCTGGCCGTGCTTCGGCGACGCTGGCCGACGCTCCATATTTTGATCGCCCCGGTGCAAGTCCAGGGGGAGAGTGCCGGGCGTCAAATTGCTGAGGCGCTGGCTGCGTTGAACGACTGGGGTTCCGTGGATGTCATTATCGTCGGGCGCGGCGGAGGATCGTTGGAGGATCTCTGGAGTTTCAACGAGGAAATCGTGGTGCGCGCCATTGCGGCCTCCCATGTTCCGGTGGTGTCGGCGGTCGGGCATGAAATTGATGTGACGTTGGCCGACTTTGCCGCCGATCTTCGAGCGCCGACGCCTTCGGCGGCAGCCGAGGCTGTGGTTCCGGTGTTGGCTGAGATTGTGGAACGATTGCGGGAGCTGACCGTCCGTACGGGCCAGATGATGCTCCGGCATTGTGCTTTCGAGCGGCAGCGGCTCGATGCCGGTATTCGAGGGGTGTCGGATGTGCGCTTCCGTCTCCAGGCAGCGGCGCAACGGACAGACGACATGGTGAATCGATTGCGCGAGGTGCTCCAACACCTGCTCACGTCAGGGCGGGAACGAGTTTATGAAGCACAGCGTGATCTATCAGGTCTCAATCCTATTCTTGTGATCAAGCAAGGGTTGGCGACCGTTCCGCAATTTTCACACCGCATTGAGGGGCAGATGGGAGTGATATTAGCGCAACATCGTCATCGGGTCTATGCGATGCTGGCGCAGCTCAACACGCTAAGTCCCTTGGCGATTCTTGGACGCGGCTACAGCATCCTACACACGGTTCCGGCCGGTCAGGTTCTCCATCGAGCGAACGACGTCGAGGTTGGACAAGAGTTGGAGGCTCAATTGGCAAGCGGGAGATTGAGTTGCAGGGTCACGCGAGTGTTCGACGATTCCCCAGTTTGAAATCGGGAGGTGGTCGAGTATAATGGTGCTCCGCAATATAAATAACGAGGCATACTGTGGCAGCGGTGAAATTTGAGTTGGCAATGGCGCGGCTGGAAGCCATTGTCGGTGAGCTGGAAAAAAGCGATCTTCCTCTGGACGAATCACTCAGGATCTTTGAGGAGGGCATTCGCCTCTCCAAGAATTGCCTGAAGATTTTGGAAGAAGCCGAACACAAGGTTGAAGTGCTCGTGCAAGATAAGAACGGGAGAAGACGAATCCACGCCTTCTCCCCAGATGACGAAGCCGATGAGCCGTCCTCTTAGATTCCCTGGTAGGGATTCCTGTATCCGCCTCCATTCTGTAGTATTGCTTCCCTAGTCTTTATGGCTTCCACCCCTCGTGTTCACAAAGAACGGTTGGACCGAGTGCTGTTAGTGCAGGGCTTGGTGCCCAGCCGGGAGGCCGCCGCTAGAGTGGTCTTGGCTGGTGGAGTCTCGGTTGATGGGGTCATGGTGGATAAGCCTGCGAAGTTGGTGCCGTTGGATGCACGGATCGAGGTCGTGCAGCCTGCGTTATTCGTCAGTCGATCGGGCGACAAATTAGCCGCGGCTCTTGACGCCTTTCATATTGATCCACTTGGGGCTATTGGTCTGGACGTTGGGTGTTCGACCGGCGGGTTCACCGACTGTTTGTTGCAACGAGGAGCAACTCGTGTCTACGCCATCGACGTGGGGTATGGACAGTTTGAGTGGAAACTTCGGCAAGATTCGCGCGTTGTCTTGCTCGAACGGACTAATATTCGGTATGTTGACCGTGCTGCGGTCCCTGAGCTGATCGATCTGGTGGTGATTGATGTGTCCTTTATATCTCTGACCTTAGTGTTGCCTGCCGTTGTACGCCTCCTCAATAGTTCCGCGACGGTTGTCGCATTAGTGAAGCCACAATTTGAAGTCGGTAAGGGACAGGTGGGACGAGGAGGAATCGTGCGAGATGATGCGCAGCGCGAGGCGGTGACTGAAAAGGTCATTGCGTGTGCGACACAGTTGGGGCTTCATTTGAAAGGCGTCCTCGATTCTCCCGTGATAGGGCGAAAAGGGAATCGGGAGATTCTTGTCGGGTTTTATACGGGCGAACACAGCGTGACCGGGGCTGTGGGGGGTAGGGGATGACGACGATTCATTGGCGATGGGGGCATGCATGAAGGTACTCGTGACGGGAGGTGCCGGTTTTATCGGGTCGCATGTGGTCGATCGCCTTGTCCAGGAAGGGCATGAGGTTGTTGTTGTAGACAATCTGTCCACGGGAAAGCGGCGAAACCTCAATCGCGCCGCGCGTTTCTGCAAGCTAGATATTCAGAGTTGGCGGCTTGAACGGGTGTTTCGCAACGAACGGCCCAATATTGTCATGCACCTTGCGGCACAGATGGACGTCCGCAAGTCGGTGGAAGATCCGGTCTTCGATGCCCAGGTGAATGTTCTTGGGATGCTGAATGTGTTGCAGCAATCAGTCAGGCACGGTGTGCGGAAGGTGGTGTTCTCTTCTTCTGGTGGCGCGATCTACGGCGAACAGGAGATCTATCCTGCTTCCGAGTCCCATGTCACGCGGCCGCTATCGCCCTACGGCATCAGCAAGTTGTGCGGGGAGCAGTACCTATCGTATTACCAACGAGTGAGTGGGCTTCAAGTGGTGAATTTGCGCTACGCCAATGTCTATGGCCCTCGTCAGGATCCTGATGGAGAGGCTGGGGTGGTCGCGATTTTCATCCAGAAGCTGCTGAATAACGAGCAAGCAATTATTTATGGAAATGGACGGCAAACGAGAGATTTCGTCTATGTTGAAGACGTTATTGAGGCAAATCTTGCAGTGATGGGTCAGGAAACGCAAGGAACGTACAATGTCGGCACGGGGCAAGAAACCTCGATCAACGATTTGCTGAGGCTTCTCATCACACACACGAATTCAACCTGCAAAGAAGTCCATGGGCCAGCCAGAAAGGGCGAGCAGGCACGGAGTGTCATTGACTCCAGTAAGATCCGTCAGGAATTGTCCTGGGAGCCGAGAACTGAACTCAGTGAAGGGCTCAAACGTACCGTCGACTATTTTCGTGAGCGTCTGGGCTAACAGCAGATGGGCCGTTCAGGAGAGAGCGAATAGAGCGCCTGTCCCGCGGATCTAGTATCGAGGGATGGTTCCATCTACCTGGGTCGACCAAGCGTCGATTCCACCCACCAAGTTTTTCACATTTTTGAATCCTTGTTGGAGCAGAAAATTCGTTGCATCAGCGCTTCTCATGCCATGGTGGCAGATGGCAATGATCTCTGAATCACGGTTCAATTGAGCCAGTGATTGCGGGAGCGTTCCGAGGGGAATGAGGATTGAGCCATCAAGCTTCGCAAGTGAATACTCCCAGTCCTCCCGTACGTCTACCAGTACCAGCGTGTCGCCCTTATCAAGTCTTGCTTTTAGTTCTTTTGGGGAAATGGCAAAGCCCATTGAGTAGCCTCCTTACTTGAGGGCATCATATGTGAGGGCTGAAAAGACTGTCAATGATCAAGATGCTTGGTTTTTTCAGGGTATCGGTGGGGCAGCGAATGAGGCGGTATCCTATGATTTTCGAACGGGCATGATGCGTAACTGTTCGTTTTTGTCATCTTGTTGTCTTTGTGCGGTCCCGGTGACATGATTTTAGATAGAAGGTTATTGAAAAGTGGTTAGATCGATGGCCATAACGCATTGATAAAACTGGAAAGTCGAGTGTTTCACTGCATGGCAGGTCTGGAAATTGCTTATATCAGGCTATCAATAGTGAAATGGGATATAGTGGCGAGGGAAGGTAGAGGTATCGTGCGAAGGTTGCTTCCCCTATGAAAAAGGTCTCATCGAAGGTTCTTATTATCTTGGTGACAACGGCAAGTCAGAAAGAGGCGGTGAGGATCGGGGAGGAAATGGTGAATGCCAAGCTGGCTGCCTGTGCGAATATCATCCCCAGAGTCCAGTCGATTTATCGGTGGAACGGGAAAACCGTCAAATCAGGGGAAACGCTTCTGATCCTGAAATCAACCGATCTTCGGTACCAGGCACTCGAGAAGGCAATCAAGGCGATGCATAGCTATGAAACCCCTGAGATCATGGCAGTGCCTATCAGGGAAGGTCTTGATCAATATATGGAGTGGGTGCGGAGTGAGACTCGCATCTAGTTGTTAATATTAAGTTTTATGTCATATCCAATGTGAGGGGTTGACCGAAACGGCCTAGATGGGTACACTCGCCGAGGATTATCTTAGGATGCAAGGTAGCCCATTCAGCAGGGGGTGAAGATCATGGGACAAGTGAATGGTACGGAAAGTAGCGACGCGTATACCGTTGTGATCTTTCGCGGGTCAACGGCTAAGCCGTTGCGGTTCAGCTTCCCTCGTAAATTTGTTAGTAAGCTATTGATTGTCGGAGCTATTCTCATATTAGCTGACATACTGATCATCTCACATTATGTGATCAGGACCGGTGAGGTCTGGGAGCTCTCAGCATTCCGCGCGGAAGCCATGAGTGCACGGGAACAGACGGCAGCTTTCTCTGGAGCCGTCGATGATTTGAGGAAACGCTTAACAGGCATGAAGGAGGTCAATCAGCGACTTCGTGTCATGTTGGGAATTGAGGCCCCGAAGACAGGGGATGTCGCTAACGGACGAGGCGGTGAGGATGTTCCCCTTCCCGATGGCAATACTCTGTCTACAGATGAAAAGACACCCAAGAGTGACGCTGGGGCTCAGCGCGTTAGTTCAGTTGAGGCCAGTCAGGGTGCTCTAGAAGGTCAGAAAATCCAATCTTCCGGTTCGAGCGGTCTCACCGAGGGGGAGATGATCGCCTCAATTAAAGATGGTATAGATTGGCTGTCAAAAGAAGCGGCAACTCAGGAGCAATTCCTTCAAGAGTTGTCCTTGGCTGCCGAACAGAAATCTTCTCGGTGGGCAGCAACTCCTTCTATTTGGCCGGTGAAGGGGTGGGTGACGTCTGGGTTTGGACCAAGAGTTTCCCCATTCACTGAAAAGCCTGCTTGGCATGATGGGCTGGATATTGGCGCTGCCGCCAATGCGCCAGTTCAGGCTCCGGCTCAAGGCCGAGTCACAACGGTTGGCTTCGACCCTAAGCTGGGAAATCTCGTGAAAATCGACCATGGATTCGGGATTGAAACTCTCTATGGCCACCTAGCCAAGGCTTTAGTGAAAGAGGGGCAGCGAGTGAAACGTGGGGAAGTCGTTGGTTTAGTCGGTAGCACCGGACTAGCCACGGGGCCTCACTTACATTATATGGTCAAGGTTCATGGCCAGACGTTTGACCCAGTACGGTACATCCTCGAATAGCTCGTTTGGATTTCCTCTTCAATCACTGGCCTCCTCATGAACCTCCTTAGTTTATAAGGAGGCCAGGCTGAACTTAGCCCTCCTCAAGAGTCCCTGCCTAGTCGACTGAACCTCTGTGTTATACTCCCGCGCTATTGCGGCGGTAGAGATCATGCCATCATTCGATCTATGACAGATATTGAGATCAACCGATCGGTGACGGCGCGTCCCATTCAGGATGTCGCCGATCACCTTGGCATCCAGGCTAGCGAGCTACTTCCGTACGGAAGGCTGAAGGCGAAAGTCTCGCTTGCCGTACTTGAGCGGCTTCATGCTGCGCCACTCGGCCGGTATGTACTGGTAACCGCAATCAATCCAACTCCGCTCGGTGAAGGCAAGACGACCACGTCTATCGGGCTTGCCATGGGCCTGTCCCGCCTTGGCCATCGAACGGCCGTCACGCTTCGGCAGCCTTCGTTGGGTCCGGTGTTCGGAATCAAAGGCGGAGGAACAGGGGGAGGTCGGGCTCAAGTCCTTCCGATGGAAGAGATCAACCTCCATTTGACCGGCGATGCTCACGCTGTCTCTGCTAGCCACAATCTGTTGTCCGCATTTATTGATAATCACCTGTTTCATGGGAATGCGCTTCATGTGGACCCGAATCGGATTACGTGGCCTCGGACGTTAGGAGTGAGTGATCGCGCATTACGGCAGATCTCGCTGGGAGAAGGGACGGCAGGTCGCACGGGTCAGTTTGTGATCACGGAGGCCTCTGAAGTCATGGCGATGCTCGCATTAGCATCGAATCAAGCCGACTTACGGCAGAGACTCGGGCAGATTGTCGTTGGATTTTCAATGGATGGTAAGCCAGTGCGGGCAGAAGATGTTGGCTGTGCCGGGTCCATGGCCGTTTTGCTCAGAGAAGCGTTGCTGCCGAACTTGGTTCAGACGCTGGAGGGAACGCCGGCGTTTGTGCATACGGGTCCGTTCGGTAATATCGCACACGGGAATTGTTCGATTCTCTCCGATGCCATCGCGCTACGTTGTGCGGATTATGTCGTCACGGAGGCTGGATTCGGCAGTGATCTCGGGGCGGAGAAATTCTTCAACATCAAGTGCCGCCTCTCTGGATTCAAGCCTGCCGCGGCCGTGGTGGTGGCGACGCTTCGCGCACTGAAACTTCACGGTGGGGGAGGAGCGGTCAAGGTTGGTGCCCCCCTTCCGGCAGGGCTGACCGGGCCTAATCAAGAGGCGTTGGCCAAAGGCTTTGGGAACTTGGAGCAGCACATTGCGAACGTGAAAGCCCATGGGGTGCCTGTGGTCGTGGCGGTCAATGCGTTTGTCGATGATCCGGTGGCGGAGCTGGAATGGGTTCGCGCGCGGTCCCGAGAGGTTGGTGCGGTGGATGCCGCGGTCTCAACTCATTGGGCCGATGGCGGCAGGGGGGCTGAGGACTTAGCTCGGGCAGTGATCATGGCGACAGAGAAACCATCTACGTTCAGGCATTTATATGATGTTGCCTGGCCGATCAAAAAGAAAATCCAGACCATTGCCACACAGATGTATGGAGCCTCTGACGTGTCGTTTGATGCAATAGCCGAACGAGATATTGAGATGGCGGAACAGCTCGGACTCGATCAGTTGCCCATCTGTATGGCCAAGACACCGTTATCGCTGTCGCACGATCCGTCCTTAAAGGGGCGCCCATCCGGATTTACGTTGCCGATTAAAGAGGTGCGAATGCTTGCTGGGGCCGGGTTTCTTACGGCGATCTGTTCCGGCATTCAGCTCATGCCGGGGTTGCCGAAGAAGCCGGCAGGGGAGCGGATTGGAATCGATCCAGGCACGGGCGAGATTGTAGGGCTGTCCTGAAGGCTAGCGCTGCTTTAGAAAGCGGAAGAATTCTGAATCTGGACTCACCACCAGGGTGGACTTATCTTTGAAGGCTTTCTTGTAGGCTTCCATCGAGCGGGTGAATTCGAAAAATTTCGGATCTTGTCGATAGGCGTCTGCATAGACCTTGAAAGCCTTGGCATCTCCTGCGCCTCGAAGCTCCTCAGATTCTTTATAGGCTTGCGCGAGAATGATCTCGCGGTCTTTTTCCGCTTCAGATCGAATCTTTTGTGCTTCCTCGGCGCCTTCTGCGCGATACTGCTTCGCCTGTCGTTCTCGCTCAGCTTGCATTCTGGCGAACACGGCTTTTTCATTTTGTTCCGGAAGGTCGGCGCGTTTGATCCGTACATCCTGAATCTCGATCCCATAGGCGGAGGCCTTCTCATTCGATCGTTGGGTCACGATCGTCATGAGGTCGTGACGTCCAGTGGCAACGATTTCCAGAAGGTCATGGCGCCCGAGTTCGACCCGGAGTTCCGAGTAAATAATGTCGTGCAGCCGTTGGTAGGCTCCCCGTTGGCTTTGAAAGTTCTGGTAAACCTTTAGTGGGTCAACAATCCGCCATTTGGCGTAGTTATCAAGAAGGAGGGTCTTCTTATCTTGTGTGATGACATCTTGCGGATCCGAATCATAGTCTAGCAATCGTTTATCGAAATAGGTGACCTCTTGAATAAACGGCACTTTTACATAGAGCCCCGGCTCCGTGAGATTGCGTTTAGGTTTCCCGAGCTCGACCACGATTGCGTTCTGGGTGATGTCCACGATGAAGAGTGGTGAGGCCCCCAGGAAGAACAGCCCCATGACGACCACCAGCAGCGCGATGATGAATCCCTGCTTGGTCATGGTTTCTGGTCCTCAGTGGTAGTGCCGGTTCTGGGTTTGAGACGCTCGAGCGGAAGGTACGGAAGCACGCGATCGCCGCCCTTGCCATCAATGATGACCTTCTCGATATTCGGTAGAATTTCTTCCATCGTTTCGATATAGAGCCGCTTGCTGATGATGTCTTTGGCCTGATTGTATTCTTTCAGGGTCGCCACAAATCGGTTGGCCTCACCCTGTGCGCGATTCAGTCGCGCCTGGGCATAGCCCTTGGCTTGGTTCACCACCTGAGCGGCTTCGCCCTTGGCTTTGGGGAGAATGTCGTTGCGATAGCTCTGGGACTGGTTAATCAGTTTCTCCCGATCTTCCTTCGCATTCGTCACGTCCTTGAATGCGGCTGCCACGGCCTCGGGAGGGTCGACATCTTGAAGTTGGATGGCTGCGACCTGAACGCCGCCATGGTATTGGTCGAGAATGGATTGCAGGAGTACCAGAGTGTCCTGCTGGATTTGGGCTTTGCCGGTGGTCAAGGCCTCGTCGATCTTGCTCTTGCCGACCACTTCGCGCATAGAGGCTTCAGCGGCTTTACCGATCGTCTCATGTATTTCTGCGACGCTGAAGAGATAGTTCGCGGATTCTTTGATCTTGTATTGGACGATGAACTCAATGGCCAGGATGTTCATATCACCGGTGAGCATCAAGGCTTCTTGCGCCAGCATCTGCTGACGGCCTTGGCGATCCGTGCGGAAGCCGACTTCGATACGGTGGAGTTTTTCAACTTTTGGCTGCAGGACGGTTTCGATCAGAGGGATCTTCCCATGGGGGCCAGGTCCGACGGTCCGGACAGGGACGCCGAATCGCTTCACGACGCCCTCCTCATCAGGGGCGATGATAAACGCGCTTTGCCAGGCCAGGAAGACGACCAATCCGGCGAGGGCGACGTTTCTGAAGCCGCTCGAGGGCATCAGGTTCTTGAATTGCGATTGGGCCTGCTTGAGGGCATCCTCAAGCGGGTCGCTCTTCTTACTCCAAGGATCTTTGGGGTCCCAAACCATGTGAGGTATGTGTCCGATGATGGTCGCGAAGGAACTCTGTCGGGGGCACCTTAGCAGACTGCCCGAAGTTTACGCAATCAGGGTCCTCCTCCGTTGACCCATCATGAATTCTTGATGTATAAGAAGCCATGCCTATGCTGTCGGGGAAGAATCGAGCCAAAACCGCCGAGCTGTGCCATGCGCTGGCAGATGAGACCAGGCTGGACATTCTCGATCAGCTCAAGGAGGGGGAACGGTGCGTCTGTGAACTGACCGATGCCCTTCAGACCGGGCAGTCGCGTCTGTCTTTTCATTTAAAGGTATTGAAGGACGCAGGCTTGATTCTCGATCGGCCGGAAGGCCGCTGGATCTATTACGCCATCAATTCCGAAGCGGTTGAGGAGCTTGAAGAGCTTTTCGGCTCGCTCAAGGCAACAAGGAAAACAGTTCGGCCTAGCTCGCGCTGTTAACTTTTTTTGCTTCATCAATCAAGTATTCTTGATGACTTACTTGTGAAGCCATGGAGATCACGCCGATGAACACGCCGCCGGTAGTCGCGAAGCAGCTGAACCCCTTTGAGCGGTACCTGACGATCTGGGTAACCCTCTGCATGGTCGTGGGTATCGTGATCGGGCAGGCGGCACCAGGTCTTATTCAAACCTTGCGAACGATGGAGCTCGGTCAAGGCAGTCATATCAACCTGCCAATTGCGGTGCTGATCTGGCTGATGATCGTCCCGATGATGATGAAGGTCGATTTCGCCTCGATTCGTCACGTCGGGACGCGTCCGACCGGACTAGTGATTACGCTGTTCATCAATTGGGTCGTCAAACCCTTTTCGATGGCCCTCTTCGCCTGGCTCTTTTTTCGCGTCGTTTTTGCTGCCTGGATCACGCCGGTTGAAGCCGATCAGTACATCGCAGGGACGATCATTTTGGCCGCAGCCCCCTGCACCGCGATGGTATTTGTCTGGAGCTATCTGACGGACGGGGATCCTGCCTATACGCTGGTTCAGGTGTCCGTGAACGATCTGATCATGCTCGTGTTGTTTGGGCCGATTGTCGGCTTACTAGTGAGCGGCGCCTCGTCCCTGTCTGTCCCCTTTGATGTCCTGCTGTATTCGGTCTTGGCGTTCATCGTGATCCCGTTGGCGATTGGGTGGGGGCTCCGGGCCTGGCTCGTGCGGCAACAGGGGCAGCGGTGGGTGGAAGATGTGTTGTTACCGAGATTCGCTCCGGTTACCATCGCGGCCTTGCTCCTCACCTTAGTCTTCATCTTCGCCTTCCAGGCCCAGAACATCATGGGCAAGACCGTTCATGTGGCGTTGATTGCCGTGCCGATCCTCCTGCAAGTGTATCTGAATGCCTCATTGGCCTATGGGCTCATGTATCGGTTTCGCGTGCCCTATGCGATTGCGGCACCCGGCGCCTTGATCGGGGCCAGCAACTTTTTCGAATTGGCGGTGGCGACAGCCATTGCGCTGTTCGGCCCAGAGTCTGGAGCAGCCTTAGCAACCGTGGTGGGAGTGTTGGTGGAAGTGCCAGTCATGTTATCGGTCTGTGGGATCTGCAATCGAACCAGGCATTGGTTCAGGCCCGAGGTGGTTGTATGAAGGCATGAGTCCTATTTCGCTGCATCGGGAACTCGGCTCGAAGTCAGAAGGCGGAGAGCTGGTTTTTGATTTTTGACGATCCGGCAGCCCTGTCCGATGCAACCGAGCGTCGGTAAATTTTTCGCCGTGTCTGCGACGAAATCGCCACGGCTATTCAGATGTATTGGCAGATCGAGAGATGCAGGGAATTTAAGCCGTGACGGACCCGCCGCACGACGAGCCGGTTCCGGCGGTACAGCCGTAGCAATGGTTGCGTATCGTGATTTGGCGCTGATTCAGTTGCCCCGGATCGAAGTCGCGGATATGGGCTGGCGCGCTTTGGTGCACCGGCAGATCCAGCATCTGGTTGAAGTCGCAATCATAGAGTCTGCCATCCCAGCTGACTGAGATCGTGTAGCGGCACATGACGCCGGCTGCGGCAGCAGGGTTGAAGGCGTTGGCGAGTCGCTCCATATACTGTTCAAAATTCCCGCTCTCCACTAGAAACTCCAAGTATCGACTGATCGGCATGTTGGTGATCGTATAGAGATGGTTGAACGAGACGCCGTGTCGAGCCAGAAGTTCTTTCCGGAACTGCGCTTGGATGGCCCCTTGCTTGGGCGGGAGAAAAGCCCCCACTGGATTGTAGACAAGGTTCAGGGCGAGGCCGCTGTCTGGCTGACCATAGCCGAGCCGATTGAGCAGACGGAGTGCCTCAATCGATTTCTTGAAAATTCCGTCGCCCCGCTGCGCGTCGGTTTGACTGGCCTGATAGGAAGGGAGTGACGCGATAATCTCGACCTGGTGGGCCGCCAGGAATTCGGCCAAGTCTGCCTGTGAGGGAATCAGCAGCACGGATAGATTACAGCGATCCAGCACATGGCGACCGAGTGCACGAGCCTGTTCGACCAGCCAGCGAAAGGTGGGGTTCAGCTCCGGCGCCCCGCCCGTAATATCCACCGTGGGAATATCCGTCTTGGCAAGGGCCTGCATACACAGTTCTGCCGTCTCTCGTGACATGCTCTCCGTACGATCGGGTCCCGCATCCACATGGCAATGGCGGCAGGTTTGATTGCAGAGCTTGCCGACGTTGATTTGAAAGACGGTGATTCCCGTGGCACGAAGCGGGAGCAGGCCAATCCGATCGAGATGCGTCTCAAAGGGTGGCGCGCTCGTGATGGTCCCAAGCAGCTTCAATTGTTCTGCCGGAGAGGCGAGGGGGTTCTGTTGTCCCAATAGGGTCAGCGCCATAGGATTCTGCGTCACAATACCAAGGATCGTTTCTGGACCGACGACAGAGATGACCTCTGTGATGTCTGCTCACGGAGTATCAGCAGCAGCCTCCGTCGGGAGCGCAGGTGACGGCGTCACCTCCCGCTGGCTCGCTGGCGCGATTGAGTATGGCGAAGTGCGAGGCATAGCCGTCCGTTTCGAGCACCTTGCGTGTCTTGGAGCAGATCTCGACCGGCTCGCCGCGTCGGAATAGGTGGTGGTCGTCATCGCATGCTTCTAAGAACGGGCCGGCTAGGAGCGCGAAATCGCCGGTCCACAGGCATGGATTCTGTGAAGGAAGCACGGAGGCCCAGCGTGGATCGGCCTTGTCCAGCCAGCGCGGATCGCGCGAGAAGACAAACAAGGAGTCGAAAGGAGGCTGACTCAAGAGAAGGGCCAGATCCGGCGTCAGTGGTTGAGGAATCCCGCGTAGGTACGTCGTGCCTCGTTCATCCACCACGCGACTGAAGGGGCCGCGAAGTGTCGCATAGCGCGGGGCGACGGTGGGGAGTGGCGCGGGTAGCTTGTAGCCGGTCAAGGTGACCGAGAAGAAATGGATGCCGTCGATCCGCTGCCAGGGTGACGATGTCAGGAGATGAAGACCGACGAACCCCGCGTCGGTCATGCCTCCCATGTAGTCGGTGAGCGTGAGGGCGCCGGACAAGCAATCGCCCCATTTCTTCGCATCGTGGATCAGGTATTGCGGGACCGGTTGGTCGGCCACGATATCGGAGACCGTGAATCGTCCGCCTGGCTTGGCGACGCGGAACATCTCGCGAAACACCTTCCGTTTATCGGGCGCGAGGTTGATGACACAATTAGAGATGATCAAGTCGACCGTATTCTCCGCCACCGGCATCGCGTCGGCCATCCCTTTCTTAAACTCGACATTGGAGGCGGGATAGCCCAGGTTGGTGGCGACCACGACGGCGTTCTTGCGGGCGATCTCCAGCATCGTGTCGGTCATATCGATGCCGATCACGCGACCGGTCGGACCGACGAGACGCGAGGCTTCAAAGCAATCGATGCCGCCCCCCGAGCCGATGTCCAGAACCGTTTCACCGGGGCGTACCGTTTTCAGCCCGGCCGGGGTGCCGCATCCGTAGGAGATCTTGAGGACCTCTTCCGGGATGAAGGACTTGAGATTCGCCATGTCGTAACTAGTCGGGCAACACATCTGCTCGCCCGTGCTGGCGGCTCTGGCGTAGCGCTCGCTGACTTTCTGCTCAATTTCGTCTATCGGCATAGTGTCCTCACGGTCGAATGAAAATATGCAGGCCTGTCCATGTATCAACTCCCCTGCTGGTACGTCAACTCCGATTTGCTATAGCAGGATGCCGGACGGCCTTTTTGAGCAGCCTGCTCCGCTCCCTGTCACGCCTAGGTGGGGAGCAGGACTGCGTGCATGGACCCAATGTCGGGTGCGGGGTCCAATCATGAGTCGCTGGGATTGAGAATATCTTACAGCCTCGATAGGCACACGAGGGATCGCCGTCGAAGCTACCGTTTGTGACGGCCCTCGTTTTCTGGGACAGGACGCGCCCGAACCCTATCGATCCAGAGAGGCACCACGAACCTTGATCCGCCAGAGCCACCAATAGAGGGCGGCATTGAGGACCACCACCACTGAGCCCAACAGCAACTGCAGGTCTCGTGTCAGGTCCCCGGGGTAGAGGAGCGGCAGCAGGTAGCGTGCCACGAAATCCTGTTCATCGCCAACCTCGCCACCCTGCGCGCGTAGCCAATTCTCCAGTGGTGTGAGCGGGCAGATCCAGCCGGTGAATTCGACAACTGCGCTCCATGCGGCAGCCGGCAGGTGCAGCCACGCGATCCACCGCCATCTCAGCACAAGCAGCCCGCCGCACAGGACGAAGACGACGAAAGTCAGGTGAACTATCAGAACCAGATCGGCCAGGAGTGGATACATCATCACATTCAGTTAGAACAGTGAAAGGGGATCTGTCGGTTTCGGATAGGTCAACGTTCCCTTCTCGACTTGGGCAAAGGACGTGAGGATATGCAGAGTGGCGTTCTCGGGAGACATGATATGCCGGACGTCCCAGCCACGGCTCACCAGCGCATCGGCGATCAACGACCGATGGCAGCGCCACGGCACCGCTTCCGCGCACATGACCGTCGTCTGTTCCTGGCGGCCGGCGGCCATCAGCGCGTCAATGGCTTCGTGAAATTCTTCCGTCTGCATGTAATCGGCGTACCCGCGAAAGCTTTCGTTCCGCCAGCCTTGATTCACTGAGTCTTTCTTCAGTTTCCGTAACCCGCCCAACTCTGGGCAGTGGCGATATTGGAGCCCGGCAGCGCGCATCGACTGGGCCAGTGTATCCCTATTGAACTGCGGATTGTAGCGGGATCGAGGAACGGTGCGGACATCGATGAGAAGACTGATCTGATGGGCCAGCAACAGGCCGATGAATTCATCGATCGGTCTCGTCGAATGGCCGAGAGTCCAGAGAGAGAATGACATGGCCCGTTGATTGTGGCACAGCGAAGGGCCGATCTCTACGGGCGGAGCCCAGCAGGAAAATCGAGCGAGACTAGCGGGAAGGGCGAGACGAGTGAGGGGTCGAGGCCAGAAGTTCGAGGTCTTCGGAACGTTGAACCCCGAATTACGAACGTCGTGCCGCTTCCTTCTCGCCTGTCTCGCGCTTCACGCGCGACCTAGTCTGGAGGGAGTTTTGCGGGATTGAGTTCCAGTAATCGGTGGTGGCCGTTGGAGACATGCTCGATTTTAAAGAGGCGATCGCCAACGTGGATGGTGCCTGCCATTACGCTGCCGGTTATGAAAAACGAAAAGTCCCCGTGGGCAGTGTGCTTGAGGAGCCCGCGTATGGCGGCTGAGTCGTTGCTGCGGGAGACGGTGGAGGTGATATCCAACTCATACCGTGCGTGATCGAAGAGCTCGATGGAGAGAAGGGGATATGGCCTGGCGGCAGCGTCTTTCAGGGTCTGAAGTGACTGGGGGTTCAATGCGATGGCTCGGTCGCGGAGGACCCAGGGTTTTCGTGGAGCCGGTGTGTGATCGGGCGCGCTCTGCCACACCGTCGATGGCAGAGGAGGCTCGTCGCCCCACACAGGAGAAGAGAGTAGACAGGCGAGTAGACCGGCAAGGAGCAGGCGCCGGAATATCAAGCGGTCATGCCTGTGCCACGCGAAACTCATCAGAGGTTGCTGGCCTGTTGAGCCCATATCGTCAGTTCTTCCGCATCTTCCAGCACATCCACGGGGACTTCGTAATAGGTGTTGAGTGTTTGTGTGGCGCTGGGTGTGAATGGTGTCATCTCGCGCTCGCGATAACGTGGCGCCGTGGTCGCATTCGTCTTGAAATATAACCGGCCCTTATGGACGATGCCGAAGAACACCCTATCACAGTAGAGCCCGTACCCGCCGAACATGGCGCGGGCGGTCAGGCTCGGTAGCCCGCTGAGTTGATCCAGCACGAAGTCTCTAAATCCGTCGTGTTTCGGTGCCATGGGAGGCGGTCAACGAGGTTTGCGCGCTGCGACCATTCGGACGGCCATGGGAAAGGTAATCCGGTTGCCCTGTTGATATCGTGACGCAGCCTCGATGATCAGCTGCTTGACCCGTTGTTGCTGATCGGCTGAAAGCTGTGCCATGAGATTCTGAATCGGTGCCGCGATGTCCATGAGGCTCGTATAATACTCATCGGCTGATGCATAGGACCATTCCGCGAGAAACTCCTGGTCTGTGACATCGATCAATCCGGCTTGTTGGAACAGCCCCGCGAGATCGCCCGCCTTGGCCAGACGAAAGATGCCGGGGGCGGTGGGGTCCGGCGGCGGCATCTCGATCACTTGCTTGATGGCCATCATGGAGAGGCCGATGGAAGGATTCTTTTCCGGTGCAGACCAGACGGCGGCGGCGACCCAGCCTCCAGGCCTGAGTATGCGTGCGATTTCAGCGGCGGCGTTCGGAACCTCCGGCAGAAACATGAGACAAAAGCGGCTGGTCACCGCATCAAACGAGTTCGTTTCAAACGGAAGGGTCGTCACGTTACCCGTTCGGAACGTCACATTCGCCAGTCCAAGCGACGTCGCTTTTCTCCGTGCGGCAGCGAGCATTTGCTCGGCGAGGTCCAGCCCGATCATGCTTCCACTCGGGCCAACGGTTTGGGCGCCAAGGAGCGCAGGATAGCCGGTGCCAGAACCCAGATCGAGAACCTGCATGCCTGCTCGCAGTCTGGCATCGGCGACGAGCCGGTGATTAAGGTAGGCCATCTGTTCGTCGAATAGCCGATCCCATTTCTCCCAGCCGCCGGCAACCCGGTTCCAATCCTGGCGTTGTCCTTCGATGATCTGCTGTGCCGTCGGCTGTGTCATGGCATGTCTTTCTGTTCGTTGTGCTGCCTTGTGCACTGCTCGTTGTCTCGCGGAGTTACTGGATTGCCTGTAGTGTCTCGCGCAGTTCCTTTAACTCGGCGGCAAGGAGATCAAGATGCTGGTCCCGCTGTGGTTGATCGTCCTTGAATTTCCATAGCCGTCCGAAGATCGACCCGAGTTCTTTCTTATGGGTAACGGCCAGGTCGTAGGCCGGTGTCTTGGCCTGTTCCTTGGTGACGCCGCAGAACGAATCCATGAGAGCATGGAGCTGGTTATGGAGGTCATCGAACGCAGTATCGACTCCCTTGCTGCCTTTGGCTTTCGCCGCCGTGGCTTCCATCATATTTGTGAGGTTGATCATCGTCTCAACGCCGCTGGCACCCTTCGCTTGTGTCGCGTAGTCGCCCGCACGGGGATAGAAGAGATAGCTGCAGCCACTGAGCCCGGTCAGCACCAGTGCTAATGACAATATGGCAATTATTCGTTGCATGGACGCCTCCTTGGTAAACGGAATAGATATCCAGTCAAACATGTTGATCGAATTCGGTCAACTAGCGATGTGGATAGATGTAGAGAGCACATCATCTGTCCGGTTTTTGTAGCACGTGATCTGTCCGGTTTAGGGTGCGCCCTCAAGGAGGGCCACCATGACACGGGCACGGGTACT
>Ga0209253_10001039_pt1 | contig 24360 bp, 18 predicted proteins | sample FrelakmetBRP12BR_FD_187145 | JGI IMG/M metagenome (GOLD analysis project Ga0209253, IMG submission 187145) | Freshwater lake sediment microbial communities from the University of Notre Dame, USA, for methane emissions studies - BRP12 BR (SPAdes)... | ecosystem: Environmental > Aquatic >...
CGGTTGCGGCCCCTGAGCGTGCTGCTGGCGGCGCGGGCCTGCGGCTACAGGGGCGACCAGCACGTCGATGCCGCCGCGATCATCGAGTTCATCCACACGGCAACTCTGCTGCACGACGACGTCGTGGACGGCTCCGACCTGCGCCGGGGCCGCGACACGGCCAACCAGGTGTTCGGCAGCGAGGCCAGCGTGCTGGTAGGCGACTACCTGTATTCGCGGGCGTTCCAGATGATGGTGGACCTCGGCGACATGCGCATCCAGGGCGTGATGGCCGACGCGACCAACACGATCGCCATGGGCGAAGTGCTGCAGCTGATGAACGCCCACGACCCGGACACCTCCGAGGAGAGCTACCTCGAGGTCATCTACCGCAAGACGGCCAAGCTGTTTGAGGCTGGGGCGCAGATGGCGGCGATCCTGGCCGGCGCCCCGCCGGCCGTCGAGGAGGCGATGATCCGCTATGGCCGCCACCTCGGGACCGCTTTCCAGCTGGTGGACGACGCGCTCGACTACCGGGCCGACCGCGAGGAACTCGGCAAGAACCTCGGCGACGACCTCGCCGAGGGCAAGCCGACGTTGCCACTGATCTACGCGATGGCCCATTCCTCGATCGAGGACACGGCCCGGATGCGGGTCGCCGTCGAGAACGGCGGGCTCGACGAGCTCGAGGCGATCACACGCGCGATTGAATCGGCCGGGGGCCTTGAGTACACTGCCCGGCTCGCGCAGCGGGAGAAGGATCTCGCCATCGAGGCCCTGGGCCGGCTACCCGAGTCGGCACACAGACAGGCGCTTCAGGCGCTCGCGGAGTTCGCGGTCGGTCGTTCGTACTGATCCGGGCGCCGGCAGATTCGGCGACGGGATGTAGCTCAGCCTGGTAGAGCACTACGTTCGGGACGTAGGAGTCGGAGGTTCAAATCCTCTCATCCCGACCACTTCGGCGGCTCACCAGCACCTTGTCGACGCGCCGCCCGTCCATGTCGACGACCTCGAAGCGCAGCCCGTCCCAGTCGAAGTGATCCGCGGTCTGCGGGATGCGCCCGAGCTGGTGCAGCACGAAGCCCGCGACCGTCGTGAACTGGTGTTCGTCCTGTCCCGGCAGCGGACCCAGGTCGAGCGCGTCCTGCAGGTTCTCGATCGGCAAACCTCCTTCGACGAGCCACGAGCTGTCGTCACGAGCCTGGATGCCCGGGGGCACCGGCGTCCCTTCGGTGCCGATCTCCCCGACGATGGCACCGAGGAAATCCGAATCGGTGACGAGCCCCTGCACCTCGCCGTACTCGTCCATGACGAGCGCGAGCTGGCGTCCCTCCTCGCGGAACGTCTCGATCAACGAGGTCGTCGTCGCGGTTTCCGGCACGCGCAGCGGCTCGTGCACCCTCGAGGCGACGTCGAGCGGCCGCCCGCCGAGCACGTCCGCGAGCAGCTCGGTGACCTCGACGATGCCGAGCACGTTGTCGGTGCCACCGCGGCAGACGACGATGCGCGTATGCGGCGCGCCGGCCACCCGTGCGCGCACGGTCTCGGCCGGGTCGTCGAGATCCACGGCGTAGAACTGCTGCCGCGGCGTCATGATGCTGGTGACCCGCCGTTCGTCGAGGCGCAGCACGTTCGACACGTAGGTCTGTTCGCTCTCATGGAACACGCCTGCGGCCGCGCCCTGCTCCATCAGCACGCTGATTTCCTCGTCGGTCACCGGCGGCTCGTGGTGCGCGCGGCGCGGCACCAATGCGAGCACCAGGTCGCTCGATCGCGAGAGGATCCACACGAGCGGCGCGGCGATTCGCGCCAACCAGGTCATCGGCGCTGCGACCAGCATCGCGACGCGCTCGGGCCCGAGCAGCGCCAGGCGTTTCGGCACGAGCTCGCCGAGCACGACGGACAGGTAGGTGATCAGCACCACGGTCACCGTGAACGCCAATCCGACTGCGTGGGGCGCGAGGAGCGGAAACGCAGCGAGCCGCTCTGCCAACGGCTCGGCCAGCACCGTCTCGCCGACGGCGCCGGCCAGCACCCCCACCGCCGTGATGCCGATCTGGATCGACGAAAGAAAGCGCGCGGGATCCTTGCGCAGCGCCACGGCCGCGGCGGCGCCCGGCCGCACCTCGTCCTCGAGCTGCTGCAGCCGCGCGCTGCGCGAGGCGACGACCGCCATCTCCGAAAGCGCGAAGATCGCGTTCAGGGCGATGAGGAGCAGGATCAGCGTGAAGTCCATGGGCTGGCCGTGAATCGTGCGAAGGTGGCACATGATAGTCGCCGCGGCCCTCGGTCGGGCCGGGGAGGTTCTCCCGCGAGGCCCGGCCTGCTACGTTAGGCATCCACCTTGCGGAGAGCTCCATGACTGCCACCTACCAGCGCATCGTCCTCGCCAGCCGTCCGAAGGGCGCGGTCACGCCGGAGAACTTCCGGCTGGAACAGGTGCCGATGCCACAACCCGGGCCGGGCGAGGTGCTGGTGCGCAATCATTACCTGTCGCTCGACCCATACATGCGCGGGCGCATGGAGGAATCGAAATCGTACGCCGAGCCGCAGAAGATCGGCGAAACGATGATCGGCGGAACGGTCGGCGTCGTCGAAATCTCGAACCATGCTGGTTTGGCCGCCGGTGACACGGTCGTCGGTCTGCTCGGCTGGCAGGAATACGGCGTCGCGAACGGCCGGCAGCTCATGAAAGTCGACACCCGGGCCTTGCCGATGTCGGTCTACCTCGGTCCAGTCGGCATGCCGGGCGTGACGGCGTGGTACGGACTCAATCGCATCTGCGAGCCGAAGCCCGGCGAGACGGTGCTGGTTTCGGCGGCCAGCGGCGCCGTCGGCAGCGTCGTGGGCCAGCTTGCGAAGCTGTCGGGTTGCCGCGCAATCGGCATCGCAGGCGGGCCGGACAAATGCGAGTACGTGGTGTCGGAACTCGGCTTCGATGCGTGCCTCGACCACCGGCAGTTCGCCGATGTGAAGTCGATGGTCCGCGCGCTGCGCGAGGTCGCTCCGCAGGGCGTCGACGGGCTGTTCGAGAACGTCGGCGGAGTCTGTCTCGACGCCGCGCTCGCCTGCATGAATCCGTTCGGGCGCATCGCGCTTTGCGGCCTGATCGCCGGCTACGGGGGACAGGACATCGCAATTCACAACGTGCGCATGCTGCTCGTGATGCGGCTGAAGGCGCAGGGGTTCATCGTCAGCGAGCACATGGACGTCTGGCCGCAGGCGTTGGCGGAACTCGGCCATGGCGTCGCGACGGGCCGGATCAAATACCGCGAAACCATCGCGGACGGCTTGGCCGCGGCGCCCGAGGCATTCATCGGACTGCTGGCGGGCCGCAATTTCGGCAAGCAGCTGGTCAAGCTCGCCTGATGCGCGCCGCAGCAACCGTACTGCTGTTGCGCGAGTTCGCCGGCGAACTCGAGGTGCTGATGATGCGCCGCGGCGCCGGGCTCGCCTTCATGGCCGACATGTGGGTGTTTCCCGGCGGACGCATCGACGTGGCGGACGCGTCGGCCGCCGCCCGTGCGCGCGTTTCGCCCGAGGCGCTGTCTTCGTGTTGCGGGCAACTGCATTCGCTGCACGGCGAGTGTCTCCCCGACGACGACGCGATTGCGCTGCACGTCGCCGCCTGCCGGGAAACCTTCGAGGAAGCTGGCGTGCTGCTGGCGCGGGACCGCGCGGGACGAATCTGCTCGCCGGACCGGGTGGCGGCACTGCAGCCGCTGCGCGGCGAGATCGAGCAGGACGCCGACCGGTTCATCGCGCTGCTGGAAGCCGAGGATTTGTACGTCGACATCGGGCCGCTCGTCTACTGGTCCCACTGGATCACGCCGTCGATCGAGCCGAAGCGCTACGACACCCGCTTCTTCGCGATCCCGGTGCCGCCGGACCAGGCCGTGAGCGCGGACCTGTCCGAGCTGACCGAACATGCGTGGGTCAAACCGGCGCTGGCGCATGCGGCTATCGAGCGCGGCGAGATCCGCGTCGTGGCGCCGACCTTGCTCACGCTCGAGGATCTCGCCGAAAGCCACGCACGGCACGGCGGGCTCGAGGCCATGCTGGCCGCCGAGCGCGGCAGGCCGACCCCTCCGGTGATGCCGCGCATCGAAGTCTGTCCCGACGAAGTCAGGGTCGTGATGCCGTGGGATCCCGGCTACGCGACCACGCCCGGCGAGGGATGCACGCCGGCGGGTGGGTTTCCCGCGTACCTGCTGCGGCGCGACTCATGCGTGAAGATGGCCCGCGATCGAACCGCCCGCCAGAAAAGCGAAGGCCCCGGACACGACGTGCCGGGGCCTCGCGATCCCGCCGCCTGATCGAGGCGGCGGCCGGGCGGCGCGTTACTTCGCCGGCCCCGGCATCACGTTCTCGACGGCTGTTTCGACCGCGTCGGTGGCCTTCTGGAAAAGGTCCTTGGCCTGGTCGAACATGCTCGTCGCGGTCTTCTCGACCGTCTCCTGTGCCTTTGCCACGGTCGTCTCGGCCTGCTTGGCGGTGTCGGCAGCCTTCTTCTGCATGACCTTCACGGTCTTCGCGATCTGCTTCTCCGCCTTGACGACCTGCTTTTCCGCCTGCGCGACAACCTTCTGGGCCTTCGGCGGCATCTTCTTGACCGCCTTATTCATCGCAGAGCGCGCCTGGGCTGGCGCCTTGCGGACGGCCTTGCGGACGGCGGCCACCTGCTTCTGCACGCGGGTCGGCGCCTTCTTCACGGTCTTGCGGACGGTGCGCTTGACCTTGGCGACCCTGGTCTTCGCGACCTTCGCCTTCCCCTTGACCTTGGACTTCGCGACCTTGGTCTTGGCCTTCGCCTTGGTCTTCGCTTTCTTGGCGGGGCCCTCGGCTTTGGCCTTGCGCTTCAGGTCGGCGCCGTGGGCGCGCTTGTAGCTCTGGATATCCTTGATGCGGCCCTTGGAATCGCGAACCGCGTAGAGCTTGGTGCCCTTGCTGCTGCGGTGCGTCGTGCGACGCGCCTTTTTCTTCGCTGCCATGGAAACTCCCTCGTTGGATCGGGGCGCGGCGGCCGCCGCGCCTGCATCGGCTCGCATTGGACGCTAGTGCAGCGTCAGGGCAGAGTCAACAAGGGAATGCTGCAGTCAACCCGAGCCCTGCAGGCCCTGCGAGATGCCGTTGACGGACGTGACCAGCGCGTCGAACGTCTCGACGTCCTGCCGGCCCGACTCCCGCCAGCGTCGCAGCAGGTCCACCTGCATCAGGTGGATCGGATCCACGTAGGGATTGCGGAGCCGGATCGAGCGTTGCAACGTGGGCTCGGAGTCGAGCAGGCGCGCGCAGCCCTTGACCGCGAGCACGCGCTCCGTCGCGACCTCGAACTCGCGGCGGATGGCCGATGCGAAGCGGTCGTGCTCGGGCCGGGCCAGCTGGTCGTAGAACGTGGCAACGCCCAGGTCCGCCTTGGCCAGGATCACTTCGACGTCGTCGACCAGCGCCGCGGCGAACGGCCAGCGGGCGTACATCTCGCCCAGCAGTTCCGGGCCGAACTGCTCGTGCACGGCCGCGAGCCCGGCACCCACGCCGAACCAGCCCGGCAGCATGTGCCGGCTCTGCGACCAGGCGAACATCCAGGGGATGGCGCGCAGCGCTTCGACGCCCGTGCTGCTTCCCCGCGTCACCGGACGAGAACCGATCTGCATCCGTTCGATGACGTCCACGGGCGTCACCGCCTGGAAGAATTCGATGAACGATGGATCTTCGTGCACGAGGTCGCGATACGCGACCTGGCTCGTCGCGGCCAGCAGGGCCATGGCCCCGCGCCAACGGGGGTCGACTGTTTCCGCGCGGTGATAACCGGCGGTCACCAGTGCCACCGCGTGCAGGCTCTGCTCGAAACTGCGCAGCGCGATCGGCCGCAGGCCATAGCGCTCGTTGATGCTTTCGCCCTGCTCGGTCGCGCGCAGGCGTCCGCGGAACACGCCGGCCGGCACCGACCGCACGAGCGCGGCCGTGCGGCCGCCGCCGGCGCTGATCGAGCCGCCGCGGCCGTGGAACACCAGCAGTTCGACTCCGGCGGCATCACAGGCTTCGGCCATCGCAGCCTGCGCCTCCCGCAACAGCCACCGCGAGGCCGCGAGCCCGATCGACTTGTTGCTGTCGGAATACCCGATCATGACGACCTGGCGATTGCCGCGCGTCGCGAGGTGGGTCCGGTACACCGGGTCGGCCAGCAGCCTGGCGACGATCGCCCCGGCGTTCTCGAGCGTGGCCGCAGACTCGAACAGCGGCGCCACGTCGAGCGGCACCACGCCCTCGGGCCCGTCGGCGAGTCCCGCCCATTGTGCGAGCAACAGCACGGTCAGCACGTCGTCGACGTCGGTCGCCATGCTGACCACGTACGTGCCAATGGCGGCGGTCCCGTAGCGGTGGGCGCAGAACTCCATGGCCTCGAAGACCCACAGCGCGCGCTTGGCCGCCGCATCGAGACCGGCGGTGGGCGACTCGTCGCGGTCGAGCGCGGAGCCGAGCCGCAGGCGGCGCTCCTCCGTCGACCGGTCGCACCAGCCGTCTTCGGCGAGTGCCCGGCCGACGATCTCCCGGTGAACCTCGGCGTTCTGCCGCACGTCCAGCGTCGCCAGGTGGAAGCCGAACGTGCGCACCCTTCGCAGCAGGCGCCGCACGTGGAACCGGCCGGCGTATTGGCCGCGGTTTTCGGCCAGGCTGCGCGCGATCAACTCGAGATCGTCGGCCAGTTGCTCGACGCGCTCATAGTGGCCGGAACGGCCTTCGTAGGTCGCGCGCAGTCGCTCGGCAACCTGGCCCAGGAACACCCGGTACGGCATGCGGTCGTGACTGGCCGGCGTCGCCGCACCCGCGCTCGGCACCAGGCTCTTGTACTGCTCGATCCGGACGGCGATCTCCGGCAACACCTCGATCCGGCTGCTGCTCTGGCTCAGCCGCTCCGCCAGCGTCTGGGCCTCGAGGAAATAGCGATTGACGATCAACTGGTGGTGGCGCAGGCAGCTCTCGCGGATCGTCTTGGCGTGCACGTCGGGGTGGCCGTCCATGTCCCCGCCAACCCAGGAGCCGAAATGGAGGATCTCCGGGACCCGGACGCCAACCGCGGCCTCGCCAAACACCGTGCCAAGCGCGTCCTCGATTTCCTCGTAAAATCCGGGAATCACCTCGTAGATCACCTCGACGAGGAAGAACAGCACGTGCTCGCGCTCGTCGGCCACGGTCAGGCGGTCGCGCGAGTTCCCGGCGGTCTGCCAACCCGTGGTGAGCTCCGTGCGCACGCGCTCGATCGTCGACCGGCTCTCCGCCGGCGTCCGCGACGGGTCGAGCCGGCCGATCAGCAGGCGGGCGATGCGCTGCTGCTGGCGCAGCAGCGTGCGGCGCGTCGATTCCGTCGGATGCGCGGTAAAGACCGGTTCGATGCTCAGCTTGCCGAGCAGCGCCATGACCTGCTCGAGCGTGTAGCCGCGAGCCTGCAGCCGCGTAAAGCACTCCTCGAGCCCGCCAGGCTGCGGAGTGCTGCTGTCGTTCATGTACTGGCGACGGCGGCGCACACGATGCACCTTCTCCGCGAGGTTCACGACCTGGAACCACTTCGAGAAGGCGTGGATCAGCTGCTGCGCCTCGGCCGGCGTGCGGCCCTGCGTGCGCACGACCAGCTCGATCGCCTGTTCGGGCTCGCCCTGGCGACGCCCGATGGCCGCGTGGCGGTCCCCTTCGACGGCGTCGAAAAGTTCCTGGCCGCACTGGTCTTTCAGCACTTCGCCGACGAGTTCGCCGAGCGCGTGCACGTCGTCGCGCAGTGCCGCGTCCTTGAGCGGAAAAAAGATGCCTTTGCGGGCCATGACCGAGGATCGCGGGCGGAGTTGCCAGGTGGGGACCAGCCGCGCCGCCGAGGCTGAATCGCTTGTCGTTTCCGGGGCGAATCCTACCAAAGGTGCAGCGTCCGTCTACGTTGTTGCAAAGCCACAGACGGTTTTCGGCGATTTCAGCATGACCGAACCGCATTGAGACGGTTGGTGGCATGGAAATTGTGGCTCGCCGGGGCTGGTGGTATGTTCGCAACGTATTGGGAGCCCGGGCGGCAGGGCTCATACATCCAAATCAGGGGGACTCCATGAATCTTGTCAAATCTCGGCTGTTCGCACTCGCGGCGGCACACGGCGCTTCGCTGCTCGCGGTTCCCGCGGTGCTGCAGGCGGCCCCGGCCGAAGGGGCGCTAGAAGAAATCGTAGTCACGGCGCGACAGCGCGCGGAACGAATCGAGAACGTGCCGGTGTCGATCACCGCGTTCACGGCGGCCGACATCCGCAGCGCCGGCATCGATCGCCCGCAGGACTTCATCGCGCTCACGCCTGGCATGGCGCAGGTGCAGACGGCCGAGGTCGGCGACCTGCAGGTCACGATCCGGGGCATCAATACCGGCCGCGACGCGGAGCCGAACTTTGCGCTGGTGATCGACGGCGTGCTGCAGACCAATCCGAACGCACTCAACCAGGAACTCGCAAACGTCACGCAAATCGAGGTGCTGAAGGGCCCGCAGGGCGCCGTCTACGGCCGCAACGCGCTCGCGGGCGCGCTGATCGTCACGACGCGCAAGCCCGGCGATGAATGGGAGCGCGACCTGCGCGCCGGCTTCGGCAACCACGATTCCTACAACGGCAATTTCTACGCCGGCGGCCCGCTCGGCGATTCGGTGAAAGGCTCGTTCTCCGCCTACACCCGCAAGACCGACGGGCAGTGGCGCAACATCAAGCTCGACTGCGAAGATTGCGTCGACTACTTCGAGGAGACCGGCGTCTCCGGCCGGCTGCTGTTCGACCTGGCCGGCGGCGAAATGGACTTCCGGGCCAAGTATTCCGAGCTCGACGCCGGCGCGATCAACTTCAACGGCTCGATCGCGCTCGCGGACGTATCGGTGTTTCCTACGGCGGGACCGGCATTCTACGAGGACCCGAACAAGCACAATTTCCGCTACATCAACAACGTCGAGCCGCGCAACGAGCAGGAGAATGTCAACCTCTCGCTGAAGGGCGACTGGGACGTCGGCATCGGCACGTTGACGAGCTACGTCGCCTACAACGACCAGTCCAATTATTTCCTGACGGACGGCACCAGCGACGCGTTCCTGCTGTACGCGTTCAATAATCCCGCGAATAATTCCGAAGCAGCGGCGACGTGCCAGCAGACGAACGACGACAACCTGGTCGTGCCCGGCTACAGGCCACCGTTCTTCGGCATCCCGTCGAGCCTGTGGCTCACACCGGAAGGCGGCGGTGGCGCAGGCTTCCTGCCCCCGTACGGTCCTTCGACCTGCGGCGGCTACCAGTACCAGCAGCGCGATCAGGAAGACCTGAGCTTCGAGATGCGACTGACCTCGCCGGGCGACCAGCGGCTGCGCTGGCTGGGCGGCGTGTACTTTGCGGACATCCAGCGCGACGTCGTCGTCTCGCAGGGCTCGGATCTCGGCGGCAACCTGCGGGCCCGTCCGTTCGTGCCGGCAGACGGCCCGAACCCGACCGACCTGCTCTACGACGACACGTTCGACAGCACCGTCTATGCGGTCTTCGGGCAGCTCGCCTACGACGTGATCGACAACCTCGAGGTCGCACTGGCACTGCGCTTCGACAGCGAGGACCGCGAAGTCAGCAACAACGTGCCGGTGTGCACGACCACTGACCTGACTTCGTGCCGCGCGCAGACATTCGGCTTCAATTTCTACTCGAACCCTTACATCAACCCCGCTTACACGGCCAATCCGGACTTCGCCACCAGCGGCATCCCGGACCGCAGCCGCACGTTCGAGCAGCTACAGCCGAAGATCTCGGCGAACTGGAAGCTGCAGGAGGACCTCTCGCTGTTCGCGTCCTACGGCATCGGCTTCCGCAGTGGCGGCTTCAACTCGTCGGGCAGCGCCGACACGATCGCCCAGGCCTACCAAGGCCAGAACGGCGGCACGCAGCCGCTGTGTCTGGGCGCTTCGTTCGAGCCGCCGACCTGCGGGCCGGACTCGGTGCTGAACATCACCGACGTGCGCGACACGTTCGACAAGGAAGTGTCGACCGCGGCCGAGGTCGGCGTGAAGGCGTTCTTCCTCGATCGCTCGCTGAACGTCAACGCAGCCCTGTACCACACCGACCTCGAGGACATGCAGTTCTTCAACTTCTTCGCCGGTCCGTTCGGCCTGCTGCGCGTCGTGACGAACATCGACGAGGTCACGCTGCAGGGTGCCGAGGTCGACTTCCGCTGGCGCGCGAACGACATGATCAGCGTGTTCGGCGGCTTCGCGTACACGGACGGCGAGATCGACAAGTACACCGGCCGGCCTTACACGCAGGGCGGCAACGTGCCCTACGCGCCGGAGTACACCGGCAACCTCGGCGCCGAACTGACGGTTCCGGTCGGTGCGAGCCTCGCGCTCGTGACCCGCATCGACGGATCGTTCGTCGGCGAAACGTGGTTCCACCCGGTCCAGGAGCAGCGCCTGCCGAACCTGTTCACGTACGCCGGATTCGGCCAAGGCGAGTTTTCGAAGATGAGCCGGGACGCGTATGCGACCATGAATGCCCGCATGACACTGCAGGGCGAGAAGTGGGGCGTGACCGCGTGGGGCCGCAACGTGCTCGACGAGGACTATCTCGCCGAGATCATCCCGGCACCGGAGTTCGGCGGGTCGTTCATCCACGATGCGCCGGGCAGCTCATACGGCCTGGAGGTCAATCTCAAGTTCTGATCGTCACCGCAGGCCGACGCCTGCAAGGCCCGGGTCGCGACAGCGGCCCGGGCCTTTTCATTTGGGCGTGTCCGCCGCGGGCGAGTCATCCCGTCATGGCACTGTCACAACACCGCAAAGTCCGTCGCCCATCCTCCCGTGCCCGTCCGTAACGGACCTGACCTGAAGAACAAGGGGATCCGACGATGATTCTGAGACTTTCCGTGCTGTCCGCCGCCATTGCGTTGTCCTGCGGCACAGCCGCCGCCCGCCAGCCCGACTTCTCGATCCAGCTCAACTCGCTCGCCAGCTACACCGGCAGCGCGGCGGGCGTACCGGAAACGACCGGCATCGAGATCCTCGCTTACGACCGCGCATCGAAGCGGGTGTTCGCCATCAACGCTGGCGCCAACACGGTCGACGTCGTGGACCTCGCCGATCCCGCCAACCCGACGCGGGTCACCGCCATCGACTTCTCGTCATTCGGCGGCGGCGTCAACGGCGTGGCAGTCCACGACGGCTTGGTCGCGGTGGCGTCGGAGGCGCTCGCAAAGACCGACCGCGGCAGCGTCGTGTTTCTCGACGCAAAGACGCTCGCATGGCTCGGCCAGGTTCCGGCCGGCGCGCTGCCGGACATGGTCACCTTCACGTCCGACGGTCGATATCTACTGGTCGCGAACGAAGGCGAGCCCAGCGAGGATTACTCGATCGACCCCGAAGGTTCGGTCACGGTGATCGATTTGCGCGCGGGCGTCGGCGCGGCCACAGCCCGGACGGCCGGCTTCTCGGCCTACGTCGGCCAGGAAACCGCGCTGCGCAACCGCGGCGTGCGGATCTTCGGGTCGCAGCGCCTCGTGCAGCCAGACGGCTCGGTCGTGCGCGTGCCGTCGAACGCAGCGCAGGACTTCGAGCCGGAGTACATCGCCGTGCAGGGACCACGCGCCTACGTGACGCTGCAGGAGAACAACGCGGTCGCCGTGCTGAATATCGGGCAGGCCCGCATCGAGTCAGTGCTGCCGCTGGGCCTCAAGGACCACTCGCAGCGTGGGAACAAGTTCGACGCGTCGGACCGTGAGATCTCGAGCAGCCTGGGACGCGTCAACATCGCCAACTGGCCGGTCTACGGCATGTTCCAGCCGGACGCGATCGCGACACTCAAGGTGCGCAACGAGGTGTTCCTGCTGACCGCAAACGAGGGCGACGCGCGCGTGTACCCGACCGCGGACGACATCGTGCCGGGCTTCGAAGAGGGCGATATCTTCAACGAAGAGGTCCGCGTCGGCTCCGGCAGCTTCGCGCTCGACACCGCGGTCTTCGAGAACGCCGCAACGCTGAAGGCTGCCGCCAACCTCGGCCGCCTCAACGTCACCAACACGCTCGGCGCCCGCGAGGTGGACGACGATCCGCAGTTCGAGCGCATCTATGCCTACGGCGCACGATCCTTCTCCGTGTGGAACCCGACCCGCATGGCTGCCTCCGCCTCGCCCACGGCGCCGAACGCCGGCCTCGTCTGGGACAGCGGCGACCAGTTCGAGCAGATCACCGCCTCGGCCTATCCGGCCTTCTTCAACGCCAGCAACACGGATACGACTCTCGACAGCCGCAGCGACAACAAGGGTCCGGAGCCCGAGGGCGTCACCGTCGGTCGCGTCGGTCCGCGCGACTACGCGTTCATCGGTCTCGAGCGCATTGGCACGCTCATGGTGTACGACGTGACCGACCCGCGCTCCCCGCAGTTCGTCCAGTACCTCAACACGCGCTCGTTCGGTAACGACAGGCTGCCCGGCCAGGACGACTCGGGCGCCGAGGGTGTGACCTTCGTGAGTGCCGAGGACAGCCCGAGCGGCCGTCCGCTGCTGCTGGTGGGCAACGAGGTCTCGCAGACGATGGCGGTGTTCGAGGTCGAACGGATCAGGACGCGCTCGACGAGATGACACGGTACCTCGGGACGGGGCGGGGCCATGCCCGCCTCGTCCCGCGGACTGCCGTCAATCCGGCAATCCGAACACGCGTAGCGCGTTCTCGCGCATCAGCATTCGCAGCACCTCAGGCTTGAAGCCAAGCTCACCAATTTCGTCCACGGTGCGCCCGAAGTCGAGCACCGGGAAATCCGTGCCGAACAGCACCTTGCTGCGCCCGTAGCTGTTGACGTACTTGACGAAGCTGTCGGGCCAGTACTTCGGACTGTGGGCGTCGGCGACGATGTGGACATTCTCGTGCTTCCACGCCATCGCGATCATTTCGTCGTGCCACGGGATGCCGACGTGGATGCCGAGCAGCTTCAGCTCCGGAAAATCGCAGGCCACCGCGTCGAGCGTGATCGGCCTCCCGACGCTCCTGAGGCGCTGGTCCGGCGAGTAGATCAACGACTGGCCGACCTGCGTCATGAATGGCACGCCGAGCTCGCAGCATTTCGCGTAGTACGGATACCAGCGCGCGTGGTCGGGCGCGAGCTCGAACCAGTGCGGGTAGGCGTGCGCGCCGATGAAACCCATGTTGCGGACCGCGTCCTCGAACGCGCGCAGACCAGCCATGCCTTGCGTCGGATCGACACCTGCCAGCCCGTAGAAGCGACCCGGAAACTGCTCGCAGGCCCGCGCCACGACCTCGTAGGGCATGTGATAGGACCCTGGCAACCCGAGCCGACCGGTGCGCGCCGCCACCAGGAAGCCGCGCTCGATGCCCGCCGCCGCCATCCGCTCGAGCATCTGCTCGAGGCTCACCGCCGACATCGGGCTCTTCGCCTTGACCTTGCCGGCAAAGAAGCCGTCCTTCCAGTCCGGGCGGTGCGACAGTGCCTCCGGTGTCCAGATGTTGACGACCGCGTCGATCGCCTTGACGTCCGCCTCGTGCAGTTCCATCGATGATTCCTCGCAGTTCAGTCACTCGCCCCGGCGGCCGCGCCCGAGGCCAGCATCGATGCGATGCGATCCTCCGCATAGCCCAGCTCGGCGAGCAATTCGCGGGTGTGCTCGCCGAGCCGCGGCGCGTGACGCCGCGTTTCGTCGGCCGGCGTCGCCGAGAAATTCACCGGGAAGGCCGTGGTGCGCAACCGCCCCTCGGTCGGATGCTCGACGGTCTTCCAGAAGCCCGTTGCGAGCAGGTGCGGGTCGTCGGCGAGCTCGGCGAGCGTATTGACGCGATTGATCGGCACGCTGGTCGGCGCAAACAGGTCCAGCCACTCCTGCGTGCTGCGGCTCGCCATGATCCGGGCCGTTTCGGCGTACGTGTCGTCGATGTTGCGGGTGCGGTCGCCCATCGTCCGGAAGCGCGGGTCGTCCTTGAGCTCAGGGTGGCCCGTCACGTCGCAGAACGTATCCCAGTGCGCGTTCATGTAGGGCAGGATCGCGACGTAGCCGTCCCGCGTCCGGTATGGGCGCCGGTGCACGCTCATGAGCCGCACGTATCCCGGCGGGCCCAGCGGCGGCTCGAACGTCATGCCCCACAGGTGCTCGGCCATCACGTACGAGACCATGGTCTCGAACATCGGCACCTCGAGTTCCTGGCCGTGGCCGGAGCGCTCGCGGCTGAACAGCGCCGCCAGCACCCCGTAGACGACGGTGATCGCCGTCGTCTTGTCGGCCACGATCGTCGGCAGGTAGCGTGGTTCGCCGAGGACCATCTCATTCAGCATCGCGATGCCGGCGATCGACTGGATCGAATCGTCGAGTGCCCCCTTGGCGCCGTACGGCCCCTTGCGGGCGTAACCGTATGATCCGCAGTAGATCAGCATCGGGTTGACCGGCTGCATCGCCGCGTAATCGAGGCCGAGCTTGCTCATCACCTGGGGACGATTGTTGTGCACGAACACGTCGGCCGTGCGCACCAGGTCGAGCACCGCGTCGCGCCCGGCCGGCTGCTTGACGTCGAGCACGACGCTGCGCTTGTTGCGGTTGCAGGTCAGGTAGAGCGCCGCCATGCCCGGGTGGCGCGAGGCGCCGAGCTGGCGATTGCTGTCGCCGGCGGGCGGCTCGACCTTGATCACGTCCGCGCCCATGTCGGCCAGGATCTGGCAGGCCCATGGCCCCAGCACGACGCTGGTCAACTCGACGACGCGCACGCCGTGCAATGGTCCCGCCATCGACAGATCCTCGCGAACTGAACCAACTCCCGAGCCTAACCGCGCAGTCCGGCGCGCCGCAAGCGTCGCCCTGGGCACCTCAGGCCGGAGACCAGCCCTCGGCGCCGTGGTCCCAGGCACGCCGCAGCCGCTGCCCGAACGTGTAGCGCTCGCCGGCGTGTTCGGACACCGAGACCTGCATGATGCCGCCGCCCTCGTCCTTGTAGCGCCGCACGACGGTCATGCTTGCGCTGCCGTGCTCCACGCCGAGCGCCGCTGCGCCATCCGCCGACATCGGACGAGCCATGATCTCCACGGCGACCTCGGCCACGTGCACGCCAAAACGCCGCTCGATCGCTTCATAGACCAGCTCGCGGCGGCGCCCGACCTGCTCGGCGACCTCGGCGTACTTCGGACGCAGGTAGAGCTCGAGGCGGCAGATGGGGGGACGCGCGCCGGACATCCGGCGCACGGCACGCACGCGCAGCCAGCGCGATCCTGCCTTGCAGCCGAGCAGGCTCGCGAGACTGTCCGATGCGCGGACGTAACCCGTCTCGACGACTTCGAGGCGACTTTCGCGCGGGTACTGCAGCAGCTCGGACGGCGTACGCACCCGGTGTACGTAGGCGCGATTCGGCCGACGCGCGAGCACGCGTGTACCGACACCCCGGCGGCGCTCGACGAGGCCGAGCTCCTCGAGCTGGCGCAGCGCGTCACGAATCGTGTGACGGCTGACCCCGAAATCCCGGGTCAGCTGCAGCTCGCCTGGCAACGTGGCGCCGACCGGCAGCTTCCCGCTGCGGATCCGTCCGATCAGTTCATCGGCAATCTTGCGGTATCGAGTCACAGCTCCCTCCGGCCCGGCACGACTGCCGCAATTGTCCGGACAATTACCGGATGATATACAGGATATCCGCCGGGCGCCGCCCCGGCCGCACCGCGAGAGGAAACCATGGTCCAGAACGCCAGGCAACTGGGCGGCCAGCGCTACCGCGAGACGTTCGGTCGCAGCTACGAGGATTTCGTCGTCGGCGACGTCTACGAGCACCGGCCCGGGCGCACGATCACCCAGGCCGACAACACCTGGTTCACACTGCTGACGATGAATACGCATCCGCTGCATTTCGACGAGCAGTACGGCAAGGCGAGCGAGTTCGGCCGCTGCCTGGTCGCGAGCCCGCTCACGGTCGCGATCCTGGTCGGCATGAGCGTGACCGACGTCAGCCAGAAGGCGATCGCGAACCTCGGCTGGCGCGAGATCCGCCTTACGCACCCGGTCTTTCCGGGCGACACGCTGTACGCCGAGTCGGAGGTGCTCGAGACGCGCGAATCGAAGAGCCGGCCCGAGGCGGGCGTGGTCACAGTGCGCACGACGGGCCGCAACCAGGACGGCGCGGTCGTCTGCACGTTCGAGCGCACGATCCTGGTCTCGAAGCGCGGCCACAGCGTCGAAGACCGCATCGGCTACTGATCGCGCGAGCGGAGACTCAGCCATGACCACGGCCATCGAAGAACAGCAGGTCCTCGACACCATCGACCGCTGGGTCGAGAAGGAGGTGCGGCCCATCGCGCGAAAGTTCGACCAGGCCGACGAGTACCCGGCCGACCTCGTCGAACAGATGAAGGAGCTCGGGCTGTTCGGCGCCACGATCGGCCCGCAGTGGGGCGGCCTCGGGCTCTCGGCCTCGACCTACGCGCGCGTCGTCACCCGCATCTCGCAGGCCTGGATGGCGCCGACCGGCATCTTCAACTCGCACCTGATCATGGCCGCCTGCGTCGAGCGCCACGGCACCGAGGAGCAGAAGCAGCGCTACCTCCCCCGCTTCGCCACTGGCGAGTTGCGCGGCGGCATCGGCCTGACCGAGCCGAACGCCGGCACCGACCTGCAGGGCATCCGCACCGTCGCCCGTCGCGACGGTGATGGCTACGTGATCGACGGCACCAAGACCTGGATCACCAACGGCATCTACGGCACCTGTTTCGCCGTACTCACGAAGACCGACCCGGAAGCCCAGCCGCGCCACAAGGGCATGAGCATGTTCATCGCCGAGAAGGGCCCCGGGTTCACCGTCGGGCGCAAGATTCGCAAGCTCGGCTACCGCGCCATCGACAGCGCAGAGCTCGTCTTCGAGAATTTCCGGGTGAATCCAGACCAGCTCGTGGGCGGTACCGAGGGCCGCGGCTTCCACCACGCCGTGGGCGGTCTCGAACTCGGCCGGATCAACGTCGCGGCCCGCGGCGTAGGGCTCGCGACGGGCGCGTTCAAGGACGCCCTGGCCTATGCGCAGCAACGCCAGACGTTCGGGAAGCCGATCGCCGAGCACCAGGCGATCCAGCTCAAGCTCGCCGACATGGCCACGCGCGTCGAGGCGGCGCGGCTGCTCGTCGAGCAGGCCGCGCGCAAGTACGACACGGGCGAGCGCTGCGACCTCGAGGCGGGCATGGCGAAGCTGTTCGCGTCGGAGACGGCAGTCGAGAACAGCCTGGACGCGATGCGCATCTTCGGCGGTTACAGTTACTCGGTGGACTTCGACGTCGAACGCTACTACCGCGACTCGCCGCTGATGTGCATCGGCGAGGGCACGAACGAAATGCAGCGCATCATCATCGCCCGCCAGCTGGTCGAGAGGAACCCGGTGTGACCACGGCCCTGCCCCTCGCCGGCATCCGCGTGTTGACGTTCGAGAACTTCGGCGCCGGGCCGTTCGGCTCGATGTACCTCGCCGACCTCGGCGCCGAGGTGATCAAGATCGAGAGTCGCGCACAGGGCGGCGATGCCACGCGCAGCATGGGCCCGTTCTTCCTCGGCGAGCAGGACAGTCATTTCTTCCAGACGTTCAACCTCAACAAGAAGAGCGTCGCGCTGAACCTGAAGCACCCCGAGGGACAGGCTGCGTTCCGGCGGATCGTCCGCACGGCCGACGTCGTGATGAATAATCTGCGCGGCGACCAGCCCGAAAAGCTCGGCCTCGACTTTGCGACGCTCGGACCGGTCAACCCGCGGATCCTCTGCGCGCACCTCTCCGCCTACGGTCGTGACAACGAGCGCAAGGGCTGGCCGGGCTACGATTACCTGATGCAGGCCGAGTCGGGGTTCCTGCACCTGACCGGCGAGCCCGGCACGCCGCCCTCCCGGATGGGACTGTCGATCATCGACTACATGACGGGCATCACGATGGCGGTCGCGATCCTGTCGTCGCTGGTCGGCGTGCTGAAGTCGCGCCAGGGCTGCGACATCGACGTCTCGCTGTTCGATGTCGCGCTGCACCAGCTCACCTATCCCGGCAACTGGTACCTGAACGAGGGTCATCGCACCGAGCGGCTGTCGCGCAGCTCGCACCCGTCGGCCGTGCCGGTGCAGTTGTTCAAGACCCGCGACGGCTGGATCTTCGTGATGTGCATGACCGAGAAATTCTGGCAGGCGCTGCTCGGCGTGCTCGGCCGCGCGGACCTCGCGACGGATCCGCAATACGCAGACGCGAAGGCGCGCCGCAACAACCGCGATCGACTGACCAGCGTGCTCGACGCCGAATTCCAGCGCGAGACGACGCAGCACTGGCTCGGGCGCCTCCAAGGCCTGCTGCCCGTGGCGCCCGTGCACGACCTGCCGCAGGCGCTCGACAACCCGTTCGCGCACGCCGTCGGCATGGTGCGCGCCTTGCCGCACCCGACGCGCCCCGACTTTCGGGTGCTTGCGAACCCGATCAAGCTCGGTGGCGAGCGCCTGCCATCGCGCACCGCGCCGGCGCTCGGCGAGCACACCGAGGCAGTTCTGCGCGAGGCTGGCCTGACGCCCGGCGAGATCGTGGCACTGCGCTCGAGCGGAGCCGCAGGATGAAGCTCGACGGCGTACGCGTGCTCGACCTGGCACTGTTCCTGCCGGGACCGCACCTGTCGCAGCTGATGGCCGACCACGGCGCCGAGGTGATCAAGCTCGAGCCGCCGGGCGAGGGCGACCCGGGCCGTCACATCGGCCTCGGCGAGCACGGCCACACGGTGTTCTTCCGCAATCTCAACCGCGGCAAGAAGAGCGTGAGCCTGAACCTCAAGTCAGCGCAGGGCCGCGAGGCGCTGTTGCGAATCGCCGAGCACGTCGACGTGTTCGTCGAGGCCTTCCGGCCCGGCGTCGCCTCGAGGCTCGGTTTCGACTACGACACGGTCCGCGCGCGCAATCCGCGCATCGTCTACTGCTCGCTCAGTGCCTTCGGCCAGACGGGCCCGTATCGCGACGTGCCCGCGCACAACCTCGCCTGCGAGGCCTATGCGGGTACGATGAGCGTGAATCTCGGCCGGGATGGCGAGCCCGCGATGCCGCACGTGCCGGTCGCGGACTTCGCCGCGGCCTCGATGGGCCTCGCCGGCGTGCTGATGGCACTCTATCGCCGCGAGAAGACCGGCCTCGGCGACCGGCTCGACATCAGCATGCACGATGCAGCGCTGGCCTGGCTGCCGAACGTGCTCGGCCCGGTGTTCGTCGAGAAGCGGGCGCCCGTGCCGCAGCACGAACGGACCTGGGGTGGCGGCGCCTTCTACCGGATCTACCGCACTCGTGACGGCCGCCACGTGGTGCTCGGCGGCCAGGAAATCAAGTTCGTCCGCAACCTGCTCACCGAGTGGGGTCGACCGGACCTGATTGCGCTCTGCGAGCGGGGTCCCGGGCCGCACCAGCAGCCGGTGGTCGAGTTCCTGCAGGGCCAGTTCGAGACGAGGACGCAGGCCGAGTGGATCGAGTGGTTCCGCGGCCGCGACGTCTGCTTCGCGCCGGTGAAGAACCTGCGCGAGGCGTTCGACGATCCGCAGACGAACGCGCGCGAGATGCGGCTGGTCGACTCGCTCGGGCAGGAGCACATCGGGCTGCCGATCAAGTTCGCCGACGAATCCGGCCGGGCGGACTTCCGCCTGCCACGGCTGGGCGAGCACACGGAGGAAGTGCTGCGATCGGCGGGATACGTCGAGGATGAACTCGTCGCGCTGCGCGAGGCCGGCGCGTACTAGCCGCGCCGCGCCGTAGCCGGCGGAACGGCACTCATCGCGTGCTCGGCCAGCGCGGTGATCGTCAGCGACGGATTCACGCCAGGATTAGCCGGCACCGTGGAACCATCGCAGACGAGGAAGTTGTCGTAGCCGAACAGGCGGCTCTGCGCGTCCACGACTCCCGTCGTCGCATCGGCGCCGATGACCACGCCGCCGAGGATGTGCGCCGTGGTCGGGATGTTGGCCCACGCCTCCAGCACCATGCTCTGTGCGTAGCCGCCCGTGCGGGTGGCCAGCCACTCGGCGGCGCGATTGCCGGTCTCGATGAACGTGGGATTGGGCTTCTCGGGATCCTGCTCGGTCGTGAGCTTGATACCACCGAACAGGCCGCGCTTCGCGCGGAAGGCGATCGCGTTATCGAGGCTCTGCATGACGAGGAACAGCACCGAGCGGCGGGACCAGCCGACGGGCCACAGCGTCTTCACGAACGTCACGGGATGGCGCAGCACGTTGCCGAGCCACATGAGTGGCCGCGTCACGCGGTTGCCGTCGCCGGTGATCAACGTGTACAGCAGCGACATGAAGTCGCCGTGACGCCCGTACGTCACGAATTCGATGTGCGTATCCGGGCGCGGGTGGATGCTGGCGCTGATCGCGACGTCGTTCCAGGGGCGGGCCGTGCCCTCCGGCATCGTCACGGCGAGGATGGACTCGCTGTTGGTGCGCACCAGTTGCCCGAGCCGATCGCTCAAGCGCGGCAGCGAGCCCTCGAGCTTGGCCCTGGCCAGCAGGCGGTTCGTGCCGAGCGCGCCGGCAGACAGCACGACACCGCGCGCCGTGAACGTCTGGCGCCCCTTGCGAAACCAGGCGCCCGGCCGATCGGTCACGACAACATAGCCGTCGCTGCCGTCCGCCGCACCGCGCGGGCGGATGTCGACGACCTCCCGCTCGGGCAGGATCCGCGCGCCGCGCTTCTCCGCAAACCAGAGATAGTTCTTCAGCAGCGTGTTCTTGGCGCCTTCGCGACAACCCACCATGCAGGCGCCGCAGAATGTGCAGCCCGTGCGATCCGGGCCCTCGCCGCCGAAGTACGGATCCGCCACCGGGCGACCGGGATCGCCGAAGTACACGCCGACGGGCGTGCGCCGGAACGTACCCTCGACGCCGAAGTGGCGGCCGACTTCGCGCAGCAGCCTTTGGCCATCGCTCTCGCGGGGAACCTCCTGCACGCCAAGCATGCGCTCCGCAGTGTCGTAGTGTGGCGCGAGCGTGGTCGCCCAGTCCTTCAACGCACGCCATTGCGGATTCGTGAAGAACTCCGGGCTGGCCCGGTACAGCGTGTTGGCGTACACGACGCTACCGCCACCGACGGCGGCGCCGCTGGCGATGAAGACGTCCCTGAATGGGGTCATGCGCAGGATGCCGCGCAGGCCGAGTGCGGGTGCCCAGAGAAAGCGCTTCAGATCCCAGGTCGTCTGCGCATAGTCCTGGTCCCGGTAGCGCCGGCCGGCCTCGAGCACACCGACGCTGTAGCCCTTCTCCGCCAACCGCAGCGCCGATACGCTGCCGCCGAATCCGGAACCGATGACGAGCCAATCGTAATCGAAGTCGCTGCCGGGACCGTTCACTTCAACCTCCGCCCGGCGGTTACAGTCGTACGTCGGGCATCGCCCCGAACGATTCGCGCCAGGGCCATGTCGGGCACAGCGCTTCGACGACCACCATCAGGTCGTCGAAGGCTTCGAACGGGTCTCGGATCGGCTGCGTCGGCACGCGAATGTCCTCCAGATCCTGCGTGCGACGCGGGTCGTTGATGAGTCCTTGCGGCTTGAAGGCGACCAGCCCTTCGAGGCTGATGACGTTCAGAGTACCGAAGGGTGTCGTGCGGGGCTGCGCTGCGGTGAGCAACTGCCGGGCCACCGGCCGGCTCGCATAGAGCAGGTCCAGCCGCTCGTCGCCGCGGAGGTAGTTAGCGGCATCGGCGCTGCGGTGCACACATCGGTATCCGAGGTTGATCAGCTCGCGATCAAGGGCGTCGGCCGAGCTTGCGTCCGTGAGGAGATCCACGTCCTGAGTTGCGCGCACCACACCGTACGGTGCGAGGGCGAGCCCGCCGATCAACGCGGCCGGCACGCGGGCGCTTTCGAGCACCGCGATCACTTCAGTGATCTGTCTGCCCAGCCTTGATGCGGCGGCCATGGGGCATCGTGCCAAATCTGGCGCCATTTAGCACGCCATGCCAATCCACGGGCCGATGCCGACGCATCCGGTCTACCTCGCGGGCCGCACTCGTCACTCGCTGGCCGGGCGGCTCACGCTGCTCGGTTCAGAGCCGTCGTACAGCACTCCAGCGGGGCGACAACCCGGGTTGGCGGGGACGGAGGTCGCCCTCAGTCAGGCCCAGAAGCCAACCACCCGCTGCACGGTCCAGAACCCGGCGACCGAACCGATCGCGTACGCCACCGGGACGCGGATCATCGCCTCCGACTGCCAGGGGCCTCGCTCGGCGTGTTCGGGCCGGCGCAGCAACCGCGTGACGCCCGAGAGCACCAGCACCACGACGGCGATGAACACCAGTTGCCCGACCTCCACGCCGACGTTGAAGAACAGCAGGGCGACCGGAATGTCCTGCTCCGGAAGGCCCACCTCGCGCAGCGCGCCCGAGAAGCCGAAGCCGTGCAGCAGGCCGAACACGAACGCGACGAGCCAGGGCGCGCGCGCCGCGAGGCCGCCGCGCCCCCGTGCACGGCGCAGGATCTCGGCCGCCACGAACATCACCGACAGGGCGATCGTCGCCTCGATCGGCGCCTGCGGCGCGTACAGCCACCCGAGCGTGGCCCCGGCCAGCGTGATGCTGTGCGCCACGGTGAAGGCGGTGACGGTGCCCACGAGCTGCTTCCAGTTTCCCACGAGGAACAGCAGGCCCAGCACGAACAACAGATGGTCGATGCCGAGCAGGATGTGCTCGATGCCGAGCACGAAATAGGTCCTCGAGACTTCGAGCGCGGTGGGCGCCGCCGTGACGATGAACGACGCCTGCTCGGGCGTGAGTCGCACGGTCTGCGTCGTGCCGTCGACGCGCTCGATGCGCGCAAGTACGTCGGTGCGCGTGGCGCTCAGGCCATCGATGACGATCGTGCGACCGACGAGGCCGCTCGGGCAGCTCGCCTGCCACTGCTCGACGAATGCGTCACCGACGAAGGTGCCGTGCAGCGGCGCGCCGCTGCATTCACCCGGAAGGCGGGCGTGCAGGCTCAAGCGGTACTCGCCGCGTGCCGGTACCTTCCAGAGAACGTCGAACGTGTCAGGCGAAGTCTCGCGCATCTCGAGATAGGCCGGACGCACCTCGTGTGCAGCGACACCCGAGGTCCAGCAGGCCGCTGCGATCAGCGACAGCCACAGTCGACGCACGGTCGTCCCCCGCGACAGCGATGCGTTCACCGGGACGTGCTGCTGCCAGCGGGCGCGCCCAAGAGCTCGGCCGCCGGCCCCTCTACACGCACCTCGTACTTGTTGCGAAGCGCCGCCCGGAAGGACTGGTTCTGCGTGTGCCGCTGCTCGGCCTGCCATTCACGAAGCACGATCGGGCGGATCTCGCCCAGCGTCGGCGCCTCGGTGATGACGCGTTCGTCTACCCTGACGAGGTGCAAGCCGAAACCAGATTCGATCGGACCCGACCACTGCCCCACCGGCGCCTCGTCGACCTGCTGCGCAAACTCCTGGCCGAAGGCATTGGCAATCGCCTGCGGCGAGGCCCCCTCCATTGTCGCAGGCAGTAAGGTAGGGTCGCCGACCTCGGCCGGATCAGCCGAAACACGATCCGCCTGCAGCTCGGCGAGCAGTTTCTCGGCGTCAGCGCGCACCGTGCCGCCGCGGCGCTCGGCGCTCAGATACACCTGTCGAAAGGTGAGCTCGGCCGGCTGTGCGAATTCCCCGGCGTTCTGCTCGAGGTAGCTCTGCAGCTGTGCGTCGTCGGGCTGGACCGAATCCGCGACACTCTCCGAAAGGAACTCCATCTTCTGGCGCAGTCGGCGGCGGATCACCGTATCGTCCTGGTCGAGACCCATCGCGACCGCCTCGCGGTAATAGACCTCCTCCGCGACGTAGTCCTCGACCAGGCCCTTCAGTTCGACAGTCGTCGGCGCGCGCATCCAGACCGTGGCGAAATTTTCCGCCAGTGCCTCGATGCGAGCCTCGGAGATCACGATCTCACGGGGCGCGTCCGTCCGTCCGCCGTTCGACACGTCGTAAAGCAGGAACAGCGCGGCGCCGACCAGCAGGAAGTGCAGCAGGGGTTCGCGCAGGAGGCTTCGGATCACTTCGGCTGGCCGACTCAGGTCAGGGCGTGTACCAGATCGGCGACGTCCAGGCGCGTTCCTGCTGCTTCATCGGGACGTCATCGCTCATTTTCACGCCGAAGCGCACCTGGTCGTACGCGGTCCAGCGGGGAGTCGGGATCTCGATCACGCGGGCGTAGTAGAAGGCCCGCTGGCCCCGCTGGAAGTCCGGGTCTTTCCACACCGCCGACAGTTCCGCCGCGCCGATCGTGTTGGTGAACGTGGCCCGGGCGACATCGACCGTGTCGCCTACCGGCGGCAGCTTGCCGTCCTTGCCGGGCTTGCGGTCGCCGGCCCACACCACCTCGTACACCTTCTCCTGCGCA
>Ga0209253_10001040_pt1 | contig 24350 bp, 23 predicted proteins | sample FrelakmetBRP12BR_FD_187145 | JGI IMG/M metagenome (GOLD analysis project Ga0209253, IMG submission 187145) | Freshwater lake sediment microbial communities from the University of Notre Dame, USA, for methane emissions studies - BRP12 BR (SPAdes)... | ecosystem: Environmental > Aquatic >...
CAGAGCGGCTCAGCCGCCAGCAGGGGGGAGTCCGATGGCGACGCCGTCGATCGGTTCGCTGCCGATGAGCGAACGCATTGCAACGCTGGACATCATCCGCGGGTTTGCGTTGCTGGGCATCCTGATCATGAACATGCCCGGCTTCAGCAGCTCGTTCTTTGCCGAAGCCGATGGCTCGCACCAGTGGACCGGGCAGCTGGACCAGGTTGCGGAGGCGGTCCGCGACATGCTGTTCTCCGGCAAGTTCAACAGCATGTTCAGCCTGCTGTTCGGCATCGGCTTCACCATCCAGTTCGCCCGCCTGGAGCAGAAGGATCCTGCTCGTGCCACCGGCATCTACCTGCGTCGCCTGGCGGTGCTGGCAGTGCTCGGGCTCATCCACGGCGCAATATTCTGGCCGGGCGACGTGCTGCACATTTACGCGATCCTGGGGTTGCTGCTGGTATTCCCGCTGCGTCGCGCCAGCATCCGTACCATCGTCACGCTGATGGTCCTGTGCCTCGTCTATCCGGTCGTGTCCGGCTCGCTGCGGTTGATGGTGATGACACCCGAGATCACGGCGATGCTGGTGCGCGAGGCGCAGGCATTCGAGGCCAGCAACAACGCGGTCTACCCCAACGGCAACTTCCTGCAGACCGCGGCAGAGAACATGCGTGTATTCGCGCACTTCTACAGCGGCCCCTGGGAGCTGTGGGGTTCGCTGGGCTTCTGGGTGCAGATGGCGTTCACCATGTTGCTCGGACTGCTGGCCGGACGGCTGCGCTGGGCGCAGCGGATCCCGGAACTGGCGCCCAGGGTTCGCTCATGGATGTGGGTCGCGCTGGCTGTCGGCCTGGCGTGCGGCGCGGCGTTCACGCTGATATTTCAGTTCAACCGCGCGCCCGGGCCATCACCGATCAAGCTGCTGGGCGGCCTGTGCTACTGGATCAGTCGGCCGGCATTGATGATCTTTTACGTGCTGCTGATCGTGCGCCTGGCGCAGGATCCGCAATGGGCGAAGCGGCTCGCGCCGTTCGGCGCAGCCGGCCGGATGCCGCTCACCAATTACCTGATGCAGACCGCCATCTGCACCACGATTTTCTACGGCTGGGGTTTCGGTCTCTGGGGCCAGGTCGGACCAGCCGCAGGACTGCTGCTGGCGCTGACCATATTCTTCGCGATCCAGGTGCCCTGGAGTATCTGGTGGTTGAACCGCAACGAGCGCGGTCCGATGGAGCGACTCTGGGCATGGATGACCTATGGCGCCCGCAGCGCGAGAGTCGACGCCAGGGCGACGTGACCCTCGTCCTCTCACTCGAACACTCCGAGGATGCTCTGGTACTTTTCGATGTACCAGCGATTCTCATTGTTGTACTTGGGGATCGCCACGGGACGGACGCCAGTCGCTTCCTCCTTCCATAGACACGGGCAGTTCACCTGCTGTCCCAGAGGCTGCTCTCCCGGGGGACGCAGGTCTTCAAGCTTCACCCCCATCCTTTTCATGACACCGTAGAGCTTCGCGACATTCCTGGGTCCACCGTTGTAGGCGGCGACCGGGAAGATGCCAAGCACCTCCTTGTTGTCACGATACGCGAAGCGGATATCGGAACGCATTTGATGCAGCTCGATGTCAAAGAGGCAGATCGCCGCTTTCATGGCGTTCAGAAGGTTCGTCGCGCCGCGCTCGAAGTTCGGGTCAAGCTTTGCCTCAGGGCATCGCCTGACCACCAGCGCATAGGTGCCATTCCCCCTCCTGTTCGTGAACTGCATGGCGCCGAGGGCGGATGCGCTTGAGACGCTGTACCGATACGCCTCCTCCCGTTTCAGTCCGTAGTGGCTCAGGACCTCATCGACCGCACCCGCTTTCTTTTTCACAAAATCGGTGTCATCCGTCTGTTCGATCACCGCCAGCGTCGTGAGGACTTCGGCGGGCACCACATCTGCGAGCAGCACCCCAGGAAATGCCACTGAAGGTGCCTTGGCGAGACGCAATTCCTCGATCGCCTTCCGCGCCGTCCCGAGCAGGAATTCCTTCCCGCCACTGACAAACAGCGGATCGAGGGTGTCTTCGTTGGACGGAAGATAGACGATCGGCTGCGCGGTCTCGACGACGGCTCGCCATCTCTTCTTCGCAATCAGGGTACTGTCGAAGACGGGGAACTTCCTGCCGTAGACCTTCAGTGGCTCGCCGTCTTTGGAGAAAGCGAACATCAGCCTTTCGGCACCCGTGCCCTTGACGTGCCGCGCCTCGACTCCTGGTGTGCGCACGATGAAAGGAAATGGTTTCTTTCCGGGCTTCCATTTGACCGGAGGGCGCGGAATCTCGACGTGCACGATGGACCATTCCTGCTTCGCCTCGCTCCACAGAGCAAAGACGACGGGACGTCCGCGAAGCGCTTCTTTCCTGCCTTTGCCCGTGAATACATACTCGAGTTCGACATCACGAAGAAGAGTCTTCGCTGCGGCCACGAGATCAAGGATCACCTCGTGACGTTCGCGTTGAGCTTCAACGATCACCTCCTCGAGCTCCTTGCCGGGAGCGACATCTTCGGGATGCTCCGACTCGGCAACGACCAGCGGAACCTCCCCTTCTCCCCCATCTTTCGCCATCGGGGCCCCGGGCGCTTCCTGAGGAGCAGATGCTTCCGCGACGAAAACGGGCTCGCCTTCATCGGGGGCGCCTCCCGTCGTCTCACATGCCGCGGTGCAGATCAGAGAAGCAAGGACAAGGAGAGCCTGTACTGCCCTGCGTGTGACGAGCGCATTCATAAAGTCTTCTGTCAATGGCGGGTGATGAGTAGCCTTGCCGGGCAAGGACCGCAGCAGCACCTTACCCCAGTTCTGAATGGCCGGATGGCTCGCTCCCCACTCGAGGCGCCTTGAACGACTTGACCTGACAACACCCGCGATGATCGCTGCTCAGGATTCGCTCAGTACCCGCTGCAACTCGCGCACCCGCTCCGGCAAGGCCTCGACCACTTGCGACAGGAGGTTCTCCTGGATGCCCAGCAGCTCGAGCGTGCCCTCCTGCAGTGGCCATGCCTGCGGTTCGAGCGCGTATCCGTGCCCGGTCTCGAGGCTGATCGTGTCGGCGAGATGCACGAGCGCCGCCAGGCGCCGCGAACCCGGCGGCGCCGCAGCGGGCGCGTGGTGGTTGCCCACTGCTGCGACCAGTGTCGCCGGCAGGTTCCAGACGCGGAACACGACGGCGGCGCAGTGCTCATGGCCGATGCAGCCGAGAGACCGTTCGACCTCGCGCGGATTTTGCCCCGGTTCGGCGTCCACGGCAGCAATGACCGCGAGCAGCCGGGTCCGGTCGACCTGCAACTGCAGCATGACCCCGAAATCGTGCAGCAGTCCCGCGATGAATGCCTCCGAGGCCAGCGATCGGTGCGACACGCGGGCCAGCGACTCGGCCGCGCACGCCACCGACACCGCGTGGCGTAGCATCGACTCGAGCTCGATTGGCGACGACCGGAGGGCGCGCACCGTTGCACGGTCGAGGCACGCCGCGGCCGCGATGCCGCGCACCGCATCCACGCCCAGCAGCACGAAGGCGCGCTCGAGCGTCGCCACCGAGCCCGAGGCGCCGTAGTAAGCGGAATTGGCCACGCGCAGGACCCGTGCCGCCAGACCCGGATCCCGCCCGATTACCTGCGCCACCTCCTGGGCCGTCGCCTCCGGGTCGCACAGCTGGGCCATGATGAGCGGGATCACGGTACCCAGCACCCCGATCTCGGTGGCGGCCTGGAGGATCTGGGCATTCATCACGGGAGTGACATCGCTGGCGGACATCGGATTCTCGCCGGGAACCGCCCGGTTGACGGACAAGTGTTAACGCAATCACAGCATAGCGTCCCGCCCCGCCCTTTTCCTCAGGTTTCGGCCAGCCGCGCCGACGACCCTCAGACTAAGGAGTACCCATTGCCGATGCTCAGGAGAACGTCCGACTACACCGCCCGTCCGTCGGCTGCGCCGGTCGACAACGCCCGGCGTGATCGCCGGCGCGCCCTGCTGGAAGCACTGGCGGTCGGGCTGGCCGTCTCGGTCGCCGTCGGAGCCGCCATCTCCGGCTTGTGGCATTCCGCGACGACCACGGTGCGCGAGAACTATCGCGAGTACCTGGTGCAGCTGGCGACTGCGGCGGCGGTACAGGTGGACCCGGTGGCACACGCCGCCATCCGCCGGCCCGAGCAGGACAACAGCCCTGAATACCGCGCGGCGGTCGAACCGTTGCAGCGCATGCGGGCCGCCATCCCCAAGATCCGCTACATGTACACGCTGATCCGGGACGGTGATTCCGTGCGGTTCGTCCTCGACTCGGCCGCCCCCGGCGACCACGACGGCGACGGCGTCGAAGACCATTCCCCCGTCGGGGAATTGAGCGTGAGCCCGCAGACAGCCAAGCTCGAGGCGCTTGGCTGGAACGGCCAGCCCGGCCGGCCGACGGCCACCCACCAGCCCTACACCGACGCCTGGGGCACTTTCATGACCGGCTATGCCCCGATTTTCGACGCGCAGGGACGCCAGGAAGGCGTGGTCGGCGTGGACCTCGACGCCAGCGGTTACGTCGCGCACCTCGAGGCGGCCCGCCGGGATCTGCTCGTCGGGCTGGTGCCGGCGGCCTTGATGATCCTGCTGCTCACGGTGACCGTATACCGGCTGCGGTACCGAGGCTTTGCCGACGCACGCGATATCGCCAGCGCCGCGTTGCATGCGCAGCTGGCGGCCCGCAAGGATCGCCTGACCGGACTCGCCAACCGGACGCTGTTCATGGAACAGCTGCACGCGGCAATCGCTCGCACCAGTGCCGGCACCCAGGAGCGATTCGGGGTGCTGTTCCTCGATTTCGACCATTTCAAGCTGATCAACGACACGCTCGGCCATGAGGCGGGCGACGAACTGCTGCAGCAGATCGCGGTGCGGATGCGCGGCGCGCTGCGCGTGACCGACGCGTTCGGCGACGACGCGTCCGGCAACGTCGTGGCGCGCTTCGGCGGCGACGAGTTCGTCGTGCTGATCAACGACCTGCGGACCGACGCCGACAGCGAGCGCGTCGCCGAGAGGCTGCTGCAGACACTGGAACCCGCCTACGCTCTGCAAGGCGGCGACGTGCACTCGTCGGCAAGTATCGGCATCGTCGTCGGCCACGACGACCGCGACAACGCCGAGGCCGTGATCCGCAACGCCGACGTCGCCATGTACGAGGCCAAGCGCTCCGGACGCGCCTGCCATGTGGTCTTCGACGAGACGATGCACAAGCGGCTCACCCGCCGCGTGGGCATCGAGCGCGGGCTGCGCAAGGCCATCGGCAAGGGGGAATTGTCGCTGGCGTACCAGCCGATCGTAACGGTCGAGACCGGGCGCATGGTCTCGGTCGAGGTGCTGCTGCGCTGGGTGCACCCCGAGTTCGGTGACATCCCACCGGCCGAGTTCATCCCGATCGCCGAGGAGTCCGGCCTGATCGTGCAGATCGGCGAATGGGTCCTGCTCGAGGCCTGCACGCAGCTCGCGGCATGGCGGCGCGAGTGGCCGGAAGAGGCCCCGGCGACCATCAGCATCAACGTGTCCCGCGCCGAGCTGGCGCTCGGCGGGCGACTGCTGTCGCGCATCAACACCACCCTGAAACACACCGGCCTGCCGGCTCGCTGCCTGCAACTCGAGGTGACTGAGCGCGAGGTCATGCGCGACCCGTCCGCCTGCAACGCCCTCATGCAGCAGCTGCGCGCGATGGGCGTGCGGCTCTCGATGGACGACTTCGGCACCGGCACGTCGTCGCTCGCCTGCCTGCGTGACTACCCGTTCGACACGGTGAAGATCGATCGATCGTTCGTGAAGGGGCTGACGCGCGACACGGACGTGATGGCGGTCATCCACGCCACGCTCACTCTCGTCGAGAACCTCCGCATGGCGAGCGTAGCGGAAGGCGTCGAGGATGCGACCCAACTCGCCATCCTCCAGTCGCTGGGTTGCCGCTACGCACAGGGCTACTATTTCAGCCCGCCCGTCCCGGCGGATCAGCTGATTCGCGCAGCGCGCCCCCTGCGCGCCGTCGACGGCGACGCGATCATCAGCGCCGCCTAACGTTGCCGCGCCCCGGGACGGCGCAGCAGATGCCTGTGCAAAAGTCCCGAGCGGAAAGTACACTCGTCCGGGCAGTGTCGCACTCGCATTCGAACGAGGGAGATGCACCGATGAGGCAGTTGCTGTTCACGACGGCGGCGATGGCATTCTCAATCCTGGTTGCTGCCAGCGCAGCCCGGGCCGACTGCGTCGACTACAGTGCGGCCCGCGCGCAACAAGCCGGCGCTGCGCTTGCGCGGAATCCACCCGCAGCGGCGCAGCTCGGGCTGCCGACGCTCGACGGCCTGGTCCTCGACGCGGCCAAGTCGAGCGGCGATCCCAAGTGCGACGGACCGACACCCAAGCGCTATTTTTATACCACCACACGCAGCATGGCCGAGGTCATCGAAGCGCTGTATCCGAACATTCGCCGTCGCACCGAGGAGGACGGGATGGGGCGTGTGTGGTTCAGGAATCCGCTGGGAAGCGACCGCCTCTTCCTCACGTCCGGCACGGAGTTGCACATTCAGAGGAATGCCGATCAGTCGATCTGGCAGATTACGGTCGATCCGCCCGACGCGCTGACGCCGCTCACGACGGAGCAGCAACCCTATTCCGTCAGCGACATCGTCGACGGGTCGCCGTGGCCTGGCGGCGCAAAGGGCAACCGCCAGTTCGTGCGCGCCGACGGCGCGACGGCGGGCGACGCGGCGGCGGCATCCTCTGCTGCAGCCGCGCCGACGCAGACGGCACAGAAATCTGCTGCGTGCCAGCCATCGGGCGCGGGCGGCGCCTCGGCGGATGGTGCCAAGACGGGTTCGGCAGCCGGCGCAGAAGTCGGGGGGCAGGCCATCGGTGGCGGGTACGGACGCAGCGTCGGCTCGGCGGCCGGCGCGCTACTCGGCGGCTTGATGGGCGGGCGCAAGAAACAGGAACCCCCGCAACAGCAGACGACCGCCAATCCGGACTGTCCGTAGCAACAGGATCGCATCGATCGGCGGCCCCGTCAGTCGCGAATGCCCGCCTGGTCGAGAACGAACGAATAGATCTCGGCGATGTCCGCGTACTGCTGGTAGCGACCAGACTTGCCGCCGTGGCCGGCCGCCATCGTCGTCCGGAACAGGAGCGGCTGGTCACCCGTCTTCATGGCCCGCAGCCGCGCGACCCACTTGGCGGGCTCGTAGTACTGCACCTGGCTGTCCCACAGGCTGGTCGTCACCAGCATCGCCGGGTACTCCTGGCGCGCGACGTTGTCGTACGGCGAATAGCCGAGCATGTAGTCGTAGCAGGTCTTCTGCTTCGGATTGCCCCACTCGTCGAACTCGTTGCTGGTCAGCGGGATGGTCTCGTCGAGCATGGTGGTGACCACGTCGACGAACGGAACCTCCGCGACGATGCCCCGGTAGTCCCGCGGCGCCTGGTTGGCGATCGCGCCCATGAGCAGGCCACCGGCGCTCCCGCCGTTCGCAAATACGCGCTGCGGGTCGGCGTAGCGTTCTCGCACGAGATGGCGCGTGACATCGACGAAATCGTTGAAGGTGTTCTGCTTCTTCAGCAGCTTGCCGTCCTCGTACCAGGCGCGTCCCATTTCCTGCCCGCCGCGCACGTGCGCGATCGCGAAGGTGAAGCCGCGGTCGATCAGCGACAGGGCTTCCACCTGGAACCATGGGTCCGTCGAAGAGCCGTAGGATCCATACGCGTACTGCAGCATTGGCGCCGTGCCATCGCGCTTGCTGCCCTTGCGATAGACCAGGGAAACGGGAATCTTCGCGCCGTCGCGTGCCGTGGCCCAGACGAACTCGGTCGCATACTGCGCCGCGTCGAAGCGGCCCGGCACCGGCTGGCGCTTGAGCAGGGTTCGCTCGCCCGTGCGCACGTTGAAGTCGAACGTCGACGGCGGCGTGGCCAGGGATTCGTAGGTATAGCGGACCAGGTCCGTATCGACGTCGTGGTTGTCGCCCAGGGCAAACGTATAAGTCGGATCGTCGGCGGCAATGAACGTGTCCTTCCCGCCCGACCACGGCCGGATGCGGATCCTGCTCAGTCCGCCCGAGCGTTCGCCGACGGCGAGGAAGGTCCTGAACACCGCAAAGTTCTCGACGAACGCATCGTCCCGGTGCGGCAGGATCTCCACCCACTTCGACCGGTCGCTCTCGGTGCCGTCCCTCGCCGCCATCAACCGGAAGTTCCTCGCCTGCCAGTTGGTGCGAATGACCCAGCGTCCGTCCACGTGGTCGGCCTGGTACTCGTGGTCCCGCTCGCGCGGCAGGAACACCCGGAAGCGCAGCCTGGGATCGGCGGCGTCGGCGATGCGCATCTCCGACGACACCGTGCTCTGGGCGTAGACGACGATGAATCGGTCGTCGCTGGTCTTGTAGACACTGGTGTAGAAGCTCGGATCGTCCTGTTCGTACACGACGGGATCCAGCCTGGGGTCCGTTCCCAGGACGTGCTTGCGCACCTTGAGACCCAGCAGCGTGATCGGATCCTTCTCGACATAGAGCACGGCGCGGCTGTCGGCCGTCCAGGCGATGTCCGCTTCGACGTTGGCGACAGTGTCCGCGAGCAGCCTGCCGTCGACGAGACTCTTGAACCGGAGCGTGTGCTGCCGCCGGCCCGTAGTGTCTTCGGTGTAGGCGAGCGTGGCGTCGTCCGGTGCGACCTCACGCCCGGGCACCTGGTAGAACTCCTTGCCCGCGGCCAGTTGCGGCACGTCGAGCAGGACCTGCTCGGGTTGCGTCATCGCACCCTTGCGCCGCGCGTAGACGGGGTATTCCTGGCCGGCCGCGAAACGGCGGTAGTACCACCAGCCGTTGTCCCGATAGGGCACCGAGGAGTCGTCCTGCGCGATGCGGCCGACGATCTCGTCATAGAGCCGCTTCTTCAGGGGCGCCACGTGCGCCAGCATCGCGTCCGCGTAGGCATTTTCTGCGTCCAGGTACGCCAGCACCGCGGGACTCCGGCGCGAGTCGTCACGCAACCAGTAGTAGTTGTCGACGCGGTTGCCGTGCGGCGACTCGACCGAGTACGGCTTGACGCTCGCGACCGGCGGAGCAACCACCGCGGTGGGAACGCCTGCCGGCGGGTCTCCAGTGCCCGCTGAGACAAACGGACCGCAGACCGAGGCCACGGCGACGAGGACGCCGGCCAGCGAACGCCGTCGCAAAGACCGCAGGTACGGTCGGGTGCCGTTCATGGCCGGGTCGCGAGTTCTGCGTGACTTTCGAGCCGGTCGAGGACCTGCAGTAGACGCGCGTGCAGTTGTTCGTCCTGCCCGCTGCGCAGGTAACGAGCCACGTTCTGGCGCAACTCCTCCAGCAGTGCGTTCCGTTCGTGCAGGTACAGCGCCCAGGCTGCGATCCCGTCGGCATCGGTCCCCTTCAATGTCGCGGACTCGGCCGCTTCGATTGCGTGGCGCACCTCGAGATCGGTCGGTTGGCGTCTTGCGGCGTCCTGCCCTGGTCCGGGCCTGGGCCCGACGCCATGCAAAAGCGCTGCCACGATGTCGGTGGTCGTGACGATCCCCACCAGGCGATTGTCTTCGTTGACGACTGGCAACGCATGCACGCCGTGGGTCGCCATGGCGGCCGCAGCATCGGCAATGGTGTCGTCCTGCCTGGCCGAGATGACTGGCCGACGCATCATCGACTCGATCCGGAATCGATCGTTCAACAGGGCCGCGGCCGCCTGCGTGTCCGACCTGGGCATGAAATGCTGCAGCTTGAGCATGTCGGCCGAGCTCAACATGCCGATGAGTCCCGACTGATCGACGACGGGCAGGTGATGCAGCGGATACTCGGCGAACAGGCGCAGCGCCTCGGAGACCGGCTCGTGAACACCGATCGACAGCACGGCCTCGCTCATGATGCGTCGAATGCGCTCTTTCTGCATGGCTTACCTCGGTCGCACCTGCTCCACGCCGTGCATGATCCTCCAGTCTAGTCAACCTGATGCGCGGTGAGGAACATGGACTTTTCGAGAGCGGTGAAGAAGTCCTGATACGGCTCAGGATCCTCCACGGCCCTGTCCATGTACTGCGCGTTGGCTCGAACCAGCATCTGGTTCGTCCCGCGGGGACGTGCAGTCACCGTCATTCGGAGCTGGTAACCCGAAAGCTTGGTCGCACTGACAGTCCCGAGTTCCAGGTCCGCCTTGTCGACCACAAAGCTCAGGTCCTGAAGCGTGGAAATCACGGATCGGAGTGTCTGCGTCTTGTCTGCGGTATCGAACGCGCGCTGCTGATAGCTTCGCAATTGAACCGCGCTCTGTTCCGAGCCCATGATGCCTTTGGTCGATGGCGCGCAACCGGCGAGCATCGCAGCGCACAGAAGTGCCGCTGCCGTTCGATAGCTATGCATCAGATTTCCTGCAATTCGAGAAAGATGCTCTTGGACAATCGGTCGAAAAACTCCTGGTAGACCGCGGGCTCTTCGATCGAATCAATTCGCGTCAACTGGCCCTCGACGTTCCAGACCAGGCGCTGGATCGTGATCCGCAGAATCTGGGAGTCGGGCCTGGGCGTACCGTCCGCTGCAAGAGCTGGGCGAGTGACGAGAGACACGCGAATCTTCTGTGTCTTGTCCACGGCGTAGTAAGCGCCAAACAATGCAAGCGCAACGGCAGCCGTGATCTGTGCCGCGTTCCATGCGGACCTGTCCTTGGAAGCGACGATGACGCCAAGGCTGGTCTCGCTCTCGTCGATATTGAAACCCAGATCCTGGAGCACGCCTGCCGATGCCGCCAGGAGACTGGTCTCGCTGATGCCGTCCAGCCGCCGCGACTGCAGCTGGCGACGCTCGAGCGAGTCAGGCGTAGGCGTGAGTGCGTCCTTCGGGATGCTCGCACACCCGACCAGTGCAGCAACTGCGGTGAAGGCAACCAGCCGCCCACCGATTCCGACGCAACTGAGGCGGGCGGTGGCCATCTTTGGGCTCAGAAGCTGGAAGTGTGATACGCGAAGTCCCTCACCTTCTTCTCGTCGTCAAACTTGATGATGACCGTGAGGGTCTTCTGACTGGTGGATGACGCTCCTGCGTTGCGGCCGGCACTTCCTCCGACTCCTCCGCCAACCCCGGACCCGCCACCGAGGATGAGAGCACTCAAACCGCCACTACTCGTCGAATATGCGACGTCGGTGGAGATCTTGTCGTATATCCAGACCTCTCGACGTTCCTCGTCGGTGCTCACGATGTTCGGTGAGCCGAGCACGGTGGCGACCTCTGCTCCAGACATGCCGACGCGAATCTCTTTCTGCACTGTGCCGACGGTGACTCGGTCACCTGTCGGATTGCTGACGTCAGCGCGGTGTTCTGACGCGGACATACAGCCCGGGAGAGCGACAATAACGGCGACCAGTATCAGCAGGCGGGTGTTTCGCAGGCGCATGACGTCACCTCGGCTTGGTGCTTCGATCCATATGGTCCCTTACTACCACAACAAGCTACGCCCGGCCTGCCATTGCGTCCACAAGATAATGAAGTCGAGGTACCTGCAGGGATACAGGCCGCTCGCATGGATCTGCACTGCGACGCGGCCTTCGCCCCGCCTGTTAATGAGCCCTGGTCAGTCTTCGACGCCTGTCAGGCCACGATCCTGGCCAGACTTCAACGCCTGCTCACAGCCGTCGGTCAATCGCGCGCCGAAACGCGCATCATCACGAACGCTGCACCGATAAGCCCCAGGCAGACGAACTGGTTGCCGGTAAGACTCTTCCAGACAATCACGTTGTCGGCACGCAGGAATTCAATCCAGAAGCGTGCGATCGCGTAGCTCCCGAGGCACCACCACGCGAGTGCGCCGGGTGCTCGCAGCCGGCGCTCGGCGCGCAATGCGCCGACATAGAGGAGGACCGCGGTGGTCGATTCGATCAGTTGGGTCGGCAGCACGGGTAGCGACGAGCCACTGTCGATGAGACCGAGCGAGGTGTGCTGTCCCGCGGCGAAACTGCCGGCGGGAAACTGCACTGCGACGAAATCCAGCAACCTGTTGACTGCGGGAAGAGTGTCGATCTGCACACGCAGGGAATCGGCGACATCGCCGTGTCCGCTCGCCACGTCACCCCAGCAACAACCGGCGAGGAAGCAGCCAACACGCAGCAACGCAATCCACAGGAACATGGGCGGCGCGAGGAAGTCGAAGAGTCGCGCAGACGACAGTCCCGCGGCGCGGCAGTACACGATCAGAGTCGGCACGGCAAAGAGCGGCAGCACGAACAGCAGAAGCCGATCGAAGACAAGCACGGACAGCAGTCTGGTCCCGAGCGCACCGACGAGAAGAGCAAGCGGCAGGGCGAAGTCCACGTGCGAGACGTCCTCGCCCGCGGCCGCCACGCGCCGCCGCGTGAGCCAGGCGACCACGAGGCAGGCCACGACCACCATCACCCCGTACGGCGTGGGCCAGCGCAGACCGTCGAACGTTGGCAACACGGACGGCGGTTCACTGAGTGGATATGTTCAGCGACTCGAGCAGCGCGTTCACACGGCCGTACTCGGCCTCAGGTACCCGCAGAAGGGTGTACGAATCTGCGTACAGCGCAGGGTCCCGGGCCTGCTTCCTGAGGATTCTTTCCGCCTCTGCAGTGGTTTCTGCATTTACTATCTGCTCGCCTGCGACGAGCAGCAGTTCCACACGATCCGCTGTCGGTTGCTGCACCTTGAAGACAACCCAGAATTCCGGCTTTTCTCCCGCCAGGTCGCGCAAGGCCTGCTTCGGTTCCAGCACGAGAAAGCGAACTCCGCTGAAGGTCGCGAGCCACGCCTTGTAAGCGTCGATACTTTCCAGCCCCCTGCTCTCGAGCTGCGTGAGCACGTCAGCCGGTGTGGTTGCTGCGGCCTCGTCCGCCGAGTCGTCGTCCTCTGCGTCGAGCGTCGTCAAGATCCAGGTCCGAGCGTCCCAGGGCTCGATGATCCACAAGCTCTCGCTGCTCTTGCCCTCTTGCCTGACCCGCCAGACACCGCTCAGCGCGGGATCGACTCGACTCTTCTCGGGATTGCCCACGGGAACCTGCAGGCACGCCATCAGCGCGAGCAGAAACAGCCCGAGCCCTGCAAACATGACCAGCCCTGCGACCGTTCTCGCGCGGGAACTGTTGATCGCGAGTTTCATATAGCGTCTCCGCGGTCTTCACGCCTGGATGCCTGGCCGCTCAGTCGACTTCGTGCGCCGTCAGGAACATCGCCTTCTCGAGCGCGACGAAGAAATCCTGATAGGGCTTTGGATCCTCGACGGCCCTCTCTCCCTGCTGAGCGTTGGCCCGCACGAGCATCTGCGAACTGCCGCGGGGCCGCACAGTGACGGTAACCCGCAACTGATACCCGGAGAGCCTGGTTGCGCTCACGATGCCGAGGTCGAGGTCCGCCTTGTCCAGCACGAAGCCGAGATCCTGCAGCGTCGCGATCACGGACCGCAGCGTCTGCTCCTTGTCGGCCGTGTCGAAAGCCCGCTCCTGGTAGCTTCGCAACTGCACCGCACTCTGGTCCGTCTGCATGACCTGATCGATTGACGAGGCGCACCCGAACAGCAGGGCTGCGCACAAAATGACCGGCAATCGCGATCGAACGCGCATCAGTTGGCCTGCAATTCCAGGAAGATGCTCTTCGACAGTCGGTCGAAGAATCTCTGATAGATCTTCGGGTCTTCGATCGACTCGGCGTGGGAGATCTTACCCTCGCTGTCCCATACCAGTCGCTGGAGGGTGATGCGGATAACCTGGGCATCCTTGCGCGGCTGGCCGGACGAGTCGACGGCGGGCCGCGTCACGATGGAGGCACGGATCTTCTGTGTGACGTCGTAGACGATGTCCTCGTCGTCATCATCATCGCCTTCATCAAAATTGTCGCCAAACAACGCGCTGAACATCGCGTCGAGCGCGGCCTTGAACAGGGAGTCGGCTACCATGTCCCCGACAGCGTCGCCCAGGTCCACCGCAGAACGGTCCTTGGACGCGACGATGACGCCAAGCCGCATTTCGCTTTCATCGATGTTGAAGCCAAGGTCCTGCAGTACGCCGACAGAGGCCGCCAGCAGCGCCGGTTCGTCGATCCCCTCGATTCTCCGCGTCTGCAGCTGCCGCAGCTGCAGCGAGTCCGCCGACAGCTGCATGGAGTTGTCGGAGACGGTTGCGCAACCCGCGACGAGCAGGAAGCACAGCGCCATGAGCGCTACGCGTCTCAATCTGCCCCGGGTGGCGCTGGGTGCGCTCATGACCCTGCCTCAAGAGCTGGACGTGTGATACGCGAAGTCCCTGACCTTCTTCGCCCCGTCGAACTTGATGATCACCGTGAGAGTCTTCTGCGATGTAGATGCCGCGCCTGTCGATCGGCCGACGCTGCCGCCTGCGGTCACGAGCCTTGTGAACCGCAAACACATTTTGCTTACCTCCGATCCGATGGTGGTCGCTTGCGGTGGGACGATACAAAGATACTCTCGCCGTTGCGCCCACCGATTACGTACCAACCGATGGCCGGCTATTCAGCCGATCGCCTGGGCGAGGTGACAATATTCGTGCAGCGCCCTCGACGTGACCTGAGCGGATGCCCTGGCGCAGGCAAGACTGGGACTCATTCGCGCGGCTCTCTTCGGCGACAACATCGGCGCCGAAGGTCGCAGGCGGCTACCGCATCCTCGACGACGGTGCGGACGACGACGAGTTGACACGTTCGCACGCTTCGACTCTGTCGTGCTCGGACTGACGTGGGGCTCCGGCGGCCGGCAACAACGCGGTTGCCGTGCTCTTTGACGACGTCATTGCCGATAGCCCGGCTCGTCCTCGTCCAGGATTTCCTTCAGCGCATCGAAGTGCCGCCTGGAATAGTCGCCGGGGTACGAATGCCATTGCGCGCAGGTCCTGGCCGCGACATCCTCCGGTATCAGCGCCGGCGAGAACCCGGTGGACAGCGCCAGGATCTGCACCTTCGCGGCACGCTCCAGGTAATACAGATCGTCGAACGCCTCGGCGACCGAGGCGCCTACCACCAGCACGCCATGATTGCCCATCATCAACACGCTCTTGTCTGCGGCGAGCAGCCCGGCCACGCGCGCGCCCTCCGATGCCGTGAGCGCCATCCCGTCGTAGTGACGGTCATAGGCGACGCGCCCATGAAAGCGGCAGGCGTTCTGGTCCAGCATCAGCAATTCGAAATCCTTGATGCAGCAGAGCGCCGTCGCATAGGGCATGTGCGTGTGCAGAATGCAGCGCGCCTGCGGCAGGCGTAAGTGCAGTTGCGCATGCAGATGCCAGGCGGTGGGGTCGGGAGCGTCAGGGCCTTCGACCGCGGATTCGTCGCGCGCGTCCAGCAACAGCAGTTCGCTGGCGCGGACGCGCGAGAAATGCCGCCCGTTCGGATTCATCAGGAAGCGGCAGCGGTCCTCCGAGACGGCAACACTGAAATGGTTGGCGATCGACTCGTGCCAGTCCAGTCGGGCCGCCCAGCGAAACGCCGCGGCCAGGTCCGTGCGGGCCTGGGATTCGGTTGGCGGGACGATACTCATGGCTGCGACTCCGGCACGGGACAGACGGACTCTAGGGCCGGCGCGGCCGCGCGGCAACGCGGAACTTGAAATGCCAGGTGTCAGGAGTAACTGTATGAACATGGCGCTTTGCCCCGAACAGTTCGCCACTGAAGGCGTCGCCCTGGTGCGCGGGCTCGTTCCTGGGTCGATGCTCGGAACGATCAACGCGGTGCTGCGTGTTCGAGCAATGCATGTGATGGACGCGCTCGGCTCCCGGCCGATCGGCATCGGCAGCAGGAACGGTTACCACGAACTGGTCCAGCGGTCGCCCGGCAGGTTTGACGTCCCCATGCGTGAACAGGACCTGGTGCCGATCTGGGGCGCGCAAGGCTCCACTGCGCCGGAGGTTCCCTGGCTGGGGCTGGTCCGCGCGGTGCTGGGGGCCGACGCCAGGCCTTCGTTTTGCGGGGTGGTGTTCTCGCGTCCCGGCTCGCCGGCACAGCAGTGGCACATCGATTCGCCGCACGAGGCCGCGGAGGCCCGGCCCGCGCACGCGGTGAACGTGCTGCTGGCGCTCGCGGACATCCCGCTCGCGGCCGGCCCGACCGAAGTGGCGCGCGGCACGCACCTGCTGACGAATCATCTGCAGCGGCCGTGGCTGGACCGCGACAGCCTGCTGTATCAGTCGCAGACGGAGGTCACGCCGGCGATCCTGCGGCAGCCCGGGCATGGCGACGCCGCGGCGGAACAACCTGCGGTGCAGGCGATGGCGGCGGGAGATTGCCTGATCTTCGACGACCGGATACTGCACCGCGGCCTCGCCAACGCCAGCGAGCAGGAGCGCTGGGTGGCGTACTTCAGTTACCTGCGGCCGCGTCCGGGCCTGGACCAGATCGCGGACACGCACTTCGAGGCGTCGAGGTCATTGTTCGCTTGAGTCAAGCTTCCCGGGCTGCCCGCCGGCGCCGATCGCGAGCACGTACACTGCTGCCACCACTTACCTCGGTGCCGACCCATGGGCTCATTCGAATACGCGATGGTACTGGTCTCGATCGTCGTGGGCCTCGGCATTACCCACGTTCTCTCGAGCCTTGGCAGCGCCGTCCACCGGATCCGCGGTCATGGGCGCCCGCTGCGCCTCGAGCTGAATTACCTGGTCTGGATCGGCTTCATGTTCGGCTGGCTGGTGCAGTTCTGGTGGTTCGAGTTCAAATGGAGCGAGCTCGAGCCGCAAGTGGGGTTCCTGCTGTTCGGCTTCCTGGTGCTCTACGCGGTGACGCTGTTCCTGGTCACCGTGATTCTCGTCCCGCATCACCTGTCGGTCGTAGACGATTCCTGGCAGTACTTTCTTTCGATCCGGCCGTGGTTCTTCGGGGGATTGCTGCTGCTGAACGGGATCGATCTCATCGACACGTTCCTCAAAGGCATGGAGTGGGGCACACGGTCCACGTACATCGTGTACATGAGTGCGGTAACGGTGAGCGCCATCACCGGACTCTTCACCAGACGCCGCAGCATTATATTGGCCATGGGCCTGCTGTTATTGGTCTGGAGCAATGCGCTCACGTTCTACGAACAGGGTGTGCTCGGCGCCTGGTAAGAAATGTCTCCCCGACCGCACCGACCCGACCTTCTCAGCCGGCCGACTCGGGTGCGGACCGTGCGAGTGCTCGCCTGAACTCCTGCTGCGCGGCTGCATGCCCCTCCTCCAGCGACCAACGATGGATCGCCTCGAGATCGGCGGTGCGCCAAGGTCCGGCGAACCGATGACTGGCCCGGCCGGTGGGTACGGTCAGGACGTCAGATTTTCGACCTGTTGCAGCAGGTAGAGCACGATCGAGCCCAGCATCACTAGAGCAACCATGTACATGACGATTTTCCGTTCGCGCCTGGTTGGCATGGGCAGAGTACGAAACCGCATTGTTGCAGTGCAACAGCACTGCGATGAAGCGTGCGGTCGGTCACAGGAACAGCGCAGACGACACAGAACGCGCGTCGAGGATTGAGCAGCGGCCGGCGTCGAATGTTGACCAGGCGAACGCGAAACAAGCTCGCGTTGCTCATCGAGGAATGTCGCTTCAACCCTGGTCAGTCTTCGACGCCTGCTCAATCCCGCGGCTTCTTCGGCCGCTCCATCGCTTCCAGGCGGACCAGGGCGGCCTTGAACATCCCGGTGGCCTCGGCACTCGACAGCCCGCGGGCCGCCGCTTCACGCACCGCCTTGAGCAGCGCCGCCTCGAAGCGGATCTGTGTTGCATCGCCGACCGTCGTCTCACGCCCCTGGCTCGCAATGCAGAGCACGCCGTCCACGCGTTCTTCGAGCAACCCGTCTGCGAGCAGGCACGCATACGCCGCACGCACGTCCGCCGGTTCGATGGCCAGTTCAGCCGCAACGCGTTCGCTCGTCGGCAACAACGCCCCCGACGGCAACTGCCCACCTTCCACGTCCTGGCGGATCACCTGCTGCAGCCGCTCCGCCAGTGACGGTCCCGCGCGACCATGCATCGCCCGTCGCCACCGGCCCGTCCGCGTGGCCCAGTATTCCTCCATGCGCTGTCACCTCAAGTGCTTTCACGACCTGTCCACGCCGAACGCGGCTGCGTCGCCACGACCGGCACCCGCACCGCTCTATTCCGTGACCCCCTCGATCCGCAGGCGCGGCAATCGCGTGCTCGTCGTGACGCTTTCGTCCCAGCTGATGGCGCGGTTGCGCCCAGCCGTCTTGGCCAGCAGCAAGGCCTGGTCGGCGCGTTCGATGGAGACCTCCACGCCGACCTCCGGATCGAGCAACGCGAGCCCGAACGACGCCGTCACCCGAAGTTCGGTGCCGTCGGGACCGCCGGCCAACGATCCGGACGCGAGGGTCTCGCGGACGCGCTTGATCACGGTCTGGCCGATCGCGAGATCCGTCCCGGGTAACGCAATCAGGAACTCGTCGCCGCCGTAGCGAAACACCTTGTCATAGGGCCGCAGGTGCTGGGCGAGCAATCGAACCGCGCCGGCCAGGATCTCGTCGCCCACGTGATGGCCGCAGCGGTCGTTGATGTCCTTGAAGCGATCGAGGTCCATGAAGACGAGGCAGCACGTCTGGACGTGCCGTTTCGCCAGCTCGTGCCACTCACGCAGCTGCCGCAGCATCTCGGCGCGATTGTAGGCACCGGTCAGCGCGTCGCGGTTGCGCAGCGTGCACTCGATCTCGTGTCGCAGCGAGTCGAGTCCGAGGCGCAGCTGCGTGCATCCGGCCAGCAGTGCCTCGAAGTCCTCACGAACGATGGGTTCATCCGCCGCCACCTCCCGCAGCACCCGTGCGGCGATCCGATGCAGGCGCTCGTGCTCCGAGCCAACCGCCATGAATGCCGGTGTTGCCTGCAGCTCGGCCGATGCCTGCTGGTAATACCACCGGCCAAACCGGCAATTGAGGTGAGCGTCGTCCGCCAGGTCGTTCAAATCAAGCGGCAGCCCGCAGACGATCTCGCGCAGCAGGTTCGCGTGCCACTCGACATAGTCCTGCGTGGCGTGTTCCAGCTGCGCCAGTGCAGTGCGCAGCGTGATCGGATCCATGTTGAGCATCGGTGTTCACCCCGTACTCCCGGCACCGGCCGCGTTGCAGGCCAGGCCACGTGCATAGCGTGGCCCTTGATCACCTGCGGTACAAGAGCGGGCTTGGCAGATCAACTGGAATTTTCGTGCAACCCGTCACAGATTGAACCCGATCAGGCAGCAACGCCTGCCCAGAGTCCGCCTCCGGCGTTTGAATTTTCCGGCTGCGGGCACTACCGTCAAGGACGCGTTACCACACCAAAGGCGGGGCCGGACTTCCGTATGCAGACACCGTCTGACATTGCAGTCATTCCCCGCGACATCCACTTTCGCACCGAGTCCGCACGCGGGGCAGCGTGGCTGGGTGGTGATCCGGTGGCGACGGCGGTGTTCAACGCGCTGTCACTCACCTTTCCCGACGGCGAGCGGCTGTTCATCGATTCGGTGCGCGCGTTTCGGAGCCTGCTGCAGGGCAAGCTCGCGGAGGATGCGCGGGCGTTCATCGCCCAGGAAGCGATTCACTCGCGCGAGCACGCGAGCCTGAACGCACACCTCGATCGCAGCCACTACCCGGTCGAACGGATCGAGTGCTCGGTGCGTCGCCGCCTGGCGTTCCTGCGCAGGCTCGGTCCGATGCGGATGCTGGGCGTGACCATTGCGCTCGAGCATTTCACGGCCATGCTCGCGGACATGTTCGACTCCGATCCGCAGCTCTGGGACGGCACGCCGGAGGAGATTCTCAGACTGTGGCGCTGGCACGCGATGGAGGAGACCGAGCACAAGGCGGTGGCCTTCGACGTGTTCAACGAGGTGACCAGGGACTGGACGCCGCGCCGGCGCCACCTGTTTCGCGTGCACATCATGGTGCTCACCAGCGTGCACTTCACGCTCGATGTCATCCGCTTCGCCGCGGCTCTGCTCGAAGCGGATGGCACGGGGCGTTGGCGGGCGCGCTGGCAGGTGACGCGGTTCCTGTTCGGTGAGCCGGGGATTTTTCGCAAGCTTGGGTCCCGCTATCGCGCCTGGTATCGCCCCGGGTTCCATCCCTGGGATCACGACAATCGCTCCAAGCTCGCCGTGTGGCGGCAGCAGTTCTGACCTGCCGGTTTTCCCCGGACCAAGGTGAGCCTGCAAGCGACGTCGGGGACCTCTTCAGGAGTCGGCGACGCATCACTCGCGCAGCCGCCGCCAACCCCGGGCCGCTCGCGCAGCCACGGACACGGGCTCGACTCGCGCCGCGCCAGGCGACATTATCTGAACGCATTGCCAGACTCGTCTGATGGGAGCGATATGAAGAAGACCCTGCTTCGGCCAGTTGCAGTCGCGCTGCGACTGCTGGCTGCCGGCCTGGCACTGGTCGCCACCGGTGCGTTCGCGCAGTCGGACCGAACCGCCGGCGCGCCCGCCGACCTGGTGCTGCGCAACGGCGCCGTCTACACGGTCGACGCGGCCCGTAGCTGGGCCGAGGCGGTCGCCGTGCGCGACGGCCGCATCGTCTACGTCGGAAGCAATGCAGGTCTTGGCGTGCTGGTCGGGCCGAAGACCCGCGTCGTCGACCTGCGCGGGCGCATGGTGCTGCCCGGTATCCACGACGCGCACATCCACCCGATCAGCAGCGGCATCCAGGCGCTGAGCTGCGACCTCGCCGGCAAGCTGACGGCCGACGAGTACGTCGCGGCGGTCAAGGCCTGTGCGGCCGAGCGGCCCGACGAAGCCTGGATCCTGGGCGGCGGCTGGCTGATGTCCGCGTTCGGGCCGGGCGCGATGCCGTCGCGCAAGCTGCTCGACGCGGTGGTGCCCGACCGGCCCGTGCTGCTCTACAGCAGTGACGGTCACACCGGCTGGGCGAACAGCAAGGCGCTGGCCCTTGCCGGCCTCACGCGCGACACACCCGACCCGCCGGACGGACGCATCGACCGCGACCCGCAGACCGGCGAGCTGGTCGGGAGCCTGCAGGAAGGTGCCATGGGGCTGGTCGACAGGCACGTGCCGCCGGCGACACCGGAGCGACGCATGGACGGCCTGCGCTACTCCGTCAAAATGCTGAACGCCTACGGCATCACCGGGCTCCAGGACGCCAGCGTTTCGCCCGCCGAACTCGAAACGTACGCGGCGCTCGACGCAGCGCGCGAGTTGACCGTCCACGCCGTGCTCGCCCAATGGTGGGAGCGGGAAAAAGGCGTGGAACAGGTCGCAGGCATGGAGCAGCGCCGCAGGCAGTTCACGAACGGGCACGTGCGCGCGACGTCGGTGAAGATCATGCAGGACGGCGTCATGGAGAACTACACGGCCGCGATGCTCGAGCCGTACCTGATCGCCGGCTCGCCACAGGGCATCCCGATGCTGCAACCCGCCGCGCTGAATGCGGCCGTGACCGCGCTTGACGCGAAAGGCTTCCAGGTGCACTTCCACGCGATCGGCGACGCCGCGATCCGCCAGTGCCTCGACGCGGTGCAGGCCGCGCGTGAACGCAACGGCGCCTCGGGGCTGCGTCACCACGTCTCGCACCTGCAGTTGATCGATCCGGCGGACCTGCCGCGGTTCCGGGAGCTCGGCGTGGTCGCCAATTTCCAGCCGCTGTGGGCCTATCCCAACCCGTACATCACCGAGCTCACCATCCCGTTCATCGGCGAAAAGCGCGCGGCACACATGTACCCGATCGGCAGCATGCACGCGAGCGGCGCCATGGTCGCCTTCGGCAGCGACTGGTCGGTTTCGTCGGCCAATCCGTTCGAGCAGATCGAGGTGGCGGTGCGGCGCGCCGATTCGGCCACGCCGGACGGTGCCGTGTTCCTGCCCGATCAGCGGCTGCCGCTGCCCGCCGCGATCGCCGCATTCACGATCAATGCAGCCTACGTCAACGGCATGGAGGGTGAAGTCGGGTCCATCGAGGTTGGCAAGCGTGCCGACCTTGCGGTCCTCGATCAGAACCTGTTTGCGATCGACCCGCGTGCGATCTCCGACACCAAGGTGCTGCTCACCTTGTTCGAAGGCAAGCCGGTGCACGGCGAGCCGGGAATACTCTAGCAGCAGTGCTGTCAGCTTAGCCCCGGGCAGTCCCCGTTACGGGGCAGAATTGCAAGCCGGCGTCGAGGATTGACCAGCGCCCGGCGTCCAATCCGGTTGCCGGTTGTCGCATTGCGCTGCGAACCCGGGCACGGATAATGCCGCTCATGCGTCTGCACCCGGTGCACGCGCGTCAGTGACGCCCGCGACCATGCCTGGAGGCCTGAATGATGAGAACTCCGCCTGAGGATGATTTGGCGGATGACGATCTCGATATCACCGCCAAACTGCCGATCCTGAGCTCTGCGGACGTCTTTGACGCGCCACCCGAGGTGGACGACGCCACGGGCGAATACCGGTCGCAGCTGGGCGTGACCGCCGCACTGCGTGTCGAGGCGGGCGAGCACCTGGACCTGATGGATGAACTCGCATCGGTGCGGGACCGGATCGTCAGCCTGGAAACCGCGCTGGCGGATACCGAGGTCGAACTCACCCAGCTGCATGCAAGCCATGATTCGCTGCAGTCAAGCCATGCCGACTTGCTGGTCCACAGCCAGGCAGTCTCGCGGGATCGTGACCGCCTCGCCGAGGAAAGCCTGCTATGGCTGGCAAGCCGGCAACAGCTGCAGGATCAGCTGGAGCAGCAGCGCGTCGAGACGAGCACCGCCCTGCTGAATCTGCAGCAGTCTCTTGAACAGCAACAGCGTGCAAGTGGCGATCTGCAGCGACAGCTGACGGAGCAGCGCGCCGAGGCAGAGCAGTTGCGCCAGCAGCATGCGCGCCAGATCGGTGACCTGACCCGGCAGCTGGAGGGGCAACGACAGCGTGGCGAAGCGCTGCAAACGGAGTTGCTGACTGCGCAGCAGCAGTTCGCACAGCAGCATGCCTCGGCCGCCGCACTGGCGCGCAGCATGGCGCAGACCCTGCTCGAAAAGGACGATCTGCAGCGCTCCCTGGTGGCTCGTGAGCAGCGCATTGCCGCGCTGGAAAGCCGCCTCAGTGATACCTCGGCGCAGCTTGCCACTGCAGTCGCCGATGGCGAATCGCTGGTGCAGAGCGTGGCGACACACCAACAGGAGATCAGCGAACGAGCCCGGCAGGCGGCCGAGCTGCAGCGTGAACTGTCGGAACGCCAGGCGAAAATCGGCGCCTTGCAGGACGAACTGAACCGCGCCGTGATCGAGAAGGACCAGTTGGGTCAACAGCTCGCCGAGCGCAATGCCTCGCTGAATGCGCGTCAGGAGGTGATTGCCAGCCAGGATCAGGAGTTACTGGTACTGCAGGAAGCGCAGGACGCCCTGATGCAGCGTGAAGCAACGCTGCTGGACAGCGTGACGCTGCTGCGCGAGCAGCTGGGGCAGGCGCAGTTGCAGCTGCAGCAGCGTGACCAGTTCGCGCTGGAGCAGGCGCGCGAGCTGGACGGCGTCAACAGCACCAATCGGGATTTGACCGAACAGATCAGGCACCGTGACCAGACCGTGGCGGTGCAGGCCGAGCGCATTGCCACATTGTCTGCGACCCTGCAAAGCCTGCAGGACGAGAGCGCGCGCCAGGACGAGTTACTGCAGGAGGCACGACGGGATCTGGCGGCGAAGAATCTTGAACAGGGCGCCAGCGCCCGGCAGGTCGAGGCTCTGCAGGTCGAGCTGCACCAGCATGTCGAGGCGATGCAAGCCATTCGTCGCGACATCCATCAGGTGGCGCTGCAAACCCGCAAGAATGAGGGCGGGACGTTGCTCAGGACCCTGACGCGGGACGATGCCGAGGGCGTCGTGTATCTGCTCAACAAGAGTTCCATGTCGATCGGCCGTGGCCGTGAATGCGACATCCGGCTGCAGTCTGGTTCGGTCAGCCGGTATCACGCAGTTCTCAGGATCAGCCACGACGCCGTCATCTTCGAAGACATGAACAGCAGCAACGGCTGCTTCGTCAATGGCCGGCGTATCAAGCGGCAGTTGCTCAAGGATGGTGACAGGCTGAAGGTGGGCGCGGTACCGCTGCGCTTTGCTATCCGCGCCACGCAGGACTGACCAGCTCCAGCGCAGCAAGGTATTGCAGCATTACCCACCCCGCGCAGAAGGAGACGCCCGCCGCCCCCAGGACAGGCCCAAGCAGGAAGCTTGTTCCAGGGACATGCGCTCTCTCGACACGTGAGGGGCCGCCACTTCAGCGGCGTGCGCGCACCTCGTTATTGTGCTTTGTCGCCGCCTTTGCGAACCGTAGGAATCGCCAATGACGCTTGCTCCCACCCGACCCATCACGCTTGCCGAAATCGAAGCTGCGCAGGCGCGTATCGCCGCCACGGTGCTGCG
>Ga0209253_10001041_pt1 | contig 24345 bp, 21 predicted proteins | sample FrelakmetBRP12BR_FD_187145 | JGI IMG/M metagenome (GOLD analysis project Ga0209253, IMG submission 187145) | Freshwater lake sediment microbial communities from the University of Notre Dame, USA, for methane emissions studies - BRP12 BR (SPAdes)... | ecosystem: Environmental > Aquatic >...
CCCGCCAATACGACGGGGGGGGGAGTGGGGGTGATCATGGGTGCGGAGACGCTGAAGGATGTCATTGAATCGCGCCAGCATCACAAGAACGACAAGTATCTGCTCCAGGAAGAGATCCATCCGGTCGTTCTGGATGGCAAGCCCGCATGGTTCCGCGTTTTCAATGTCGACGGGTTGGTCTGGGCATGCTGGTGGGATCCTCTGACGCACGTGTACACTCCGCTGACCGGATCGGTTATGGCGCGGCACCGCCTGGTTCCGCTGACGCGTATTACCAGGGCCATTCGGGAGGTATGCAATCTGGACTTCTTTTCAACAGAAATCGCCCTTTCCCGGCATGGAAAGCTGGTTGTTGTGGATTATGTCAATGAAGTCTGCGATATGCGCCTGCAGGCGATCCATCCGGACGGGGTCCCTCCGGCATTAGTCAGGGGGATTAGTCGCCGGATTGCGTGGATGGTGACCAGAAACGCGGATGATGGACAGCCGAGTTGCCTCACGTAAGGTTCTCCTGGAGGGGGGAGTCGGCTTGACATTGCCCCTCAGGTTTGATACATTTACGCCACACAGAACACTATATCCTTTAAGGAGGAAGCCCAATGAGCAGCCACTCTCACTACTTACGTGGCATAGTCGGACTCTTACCGGCGGCAGTAGTCATCTTGTCATTGGTTGTGTTTGGCTGCGGCTCGTCTGAAGAGAGCATGGAGGAGTGGGAAAGCGCGCCCGCTGTTTCCGCCAGTTCAATTCTTGAATACCGTGTCGACAGTCTGCAGAACGAGAACCGGCGCATGCGTGAGCAGCTCGACGCTGTCGCCGCAGAAAACCGGAACCTCACCGCGCGGAATGCGGAAGTGGAAACGAAGCTGGCTGAAGCGATGGCGGCGCCGAAAGTCGAAGCACCTGTAGCGGTGAGTGGCGCATCCGGCTACGAGTCGGCGATGTCAAAATTCAACGCGCGTGACTATGAAGGAGCGATCGCCGGGTATGAGGCACTGCTGAATGCCGGAATCGAAGAAGGACTTGCAGACAATTGCCGGTACTGGATCGGTGAGTCGCACTATGGACTCCGTCAGTACAGCGAGGCACTAAAGAATTTCCAGATGGTATCCGAGTTCAAACGTTCCGGCAAGAAGGCAGACGCGGTGTTCATGATCGGCAACTGCCAGAGCGCCCTCGGTAACAAGGCCGCGGCAAAAGAAGCGTATGAGAAGGTGGTCTCCGACTTCCCCACCAGCCCGCTGGTCGAGAAGGCACGCGCGAAACTCTCCAAAATGAATTGACCATTGCCAACACCCCGTTGCCGGCGGTACGCGACATCCGCCGGCGACAGGGTGTTGTCTTTTCAGGAAGAACGGTCAGTGAACCAACCGCGTGCCGAATTCAGGACCGCCTCCCTGACAGAAACTCCTCCACCAGGCGCACTTCTTCCCTGCTTCCGATAAACAGCGGCGAACGTTGATGCAATGATGTCGGCTGGATATCGAGAATCCGCCGCGTTCCATCCGACGCCGCACCCCCCGCCTGTTCCACGATGTATCCCAGCGGTTTGTTTTCGTACATCAGCCTGAGTTTCCCGTTCGGGTTCTTGGTATCGCCGGGATAGCAGTACACTCCTCCGTAGAGGATGGTCCTGTGCACATCCGCCACGAGTGATCCTACGTACCGCAATGCATACGGGCGGCCCGACTCCGGATGTTCTTCCTTCAGATACCGGATATACCGTTGCATCTGGGGTGACCAGCGCCCGTAGTTCCCTTCGTTGGTACTGTAGATTGTCCCCCGTGACGGCATGCGGAGATTTTCGTGCGAGAGGAGGAATTCCCCGACGCTCGGATCCAGGGTGAATCCGTGGACGCCGTGACCCGTGCTGTACACGAACATCATGCTCGAACCGAAGAGGATATATCCTGCGGCCACCTGCCGATGCCCGGGCTGCAGCACGTCATCCATGGTCCCGGGACCTGACGATGACACCCGGCGGTAGATGGAGAAGATCGTGCCGATGGTGATATTGGCATCGATATTCCCGGAACCGTCGAGCGGGTCGTACAGCAGCACATATTTGCCGGCCGGGTAATTTGCGGGGATCTGGAGCAGGTCCTCGTTTTCTTCCGAGGCCATGACGCAGAGGTGCCCGAGATGATCCATGGCACGGTAGATCGTCCGGTCGGCGAACTCGTCCAGCTTCTTCACAACATCCCCGCTGATATTCATCCGGTCGGTCGGGCCGAGGATATTCACGAGTCCGGCCTTGGTTACTTCACGCCATACAAGTTTTGCGGCAAGGGAGAGTCCGTGCAAGAGGCCGGAGAATTCGCCTGTGGCGCCGGGATGGCTGCGTTCTCCTTCGCTGATGTGCCGTTCCAGGGTAATGAGTTTTGCCGGGTAGGGCGTCTGTGAGCCTATCATGGCTGGTCTCCGGTGGATGAAGGAACGGGGCTGCCGGTGAGTTCCTGGTCTTTGTACTGCAGCTGATACAGACGATAATACAGGCCGCCAAGGGCGAGCAGTTCCTGGTGTGTTCCTTGCTCCCGGATCTCGCCTTTATGCATCACGAGGATCTTGTCTGCCGACTGGATTGTGGAGAGCCGGTGTGCGATCACGATCGATGTCCGGCCCTGCAGCAGCTTTTTGATGGCTTCCTGGATGAGCGTTTCGGTTTCCGTATCGACGCTGGATGTCGCTTCGTCCAGCACGAGAATCCGGGGGTCAAAAGCCAGCGCGCGCGCGAACGAAATCAACTGTTTCTGGCCGACGGAAAGCGTGGCCCCCCGTTCTTTCACTTCGGCACGATAGGCGCCGGGCAACTGTTCAATGAACCGGTGCGCACCCACCACCCGCGCGGCGGCGCGGATCCGCTCTTCCGTAATTGCGTCATCTCCGAGGCCGATATTCGAAGCAATGTCACCGGAGAAGAGGAAGACGTCCTGCAGGACCACCGCCATATGACGGCGCAGGTCAGCCTGACGGACGGAGCGGATATCCGTGCCGTCAACCAGGATTTCCCCCTGTTGAACATCATAGAAGCGGGCCAGCAGATTGATGATGGTGGTCTTGCCCGCACCCGTGTGTCCGACGATGGCCACGGTCTCCCCTTCCCGGATGGAAAACGAGACGTCCCGGAGGACCCATTCGGGCGGCCGTTCTTTGCCCCCGGGGGGTGCGTAGGAGAACCAGACATTCCGGAATGCGATACCTCCTCTGGCAGAGGGGAGTGGACGCGCATCGGGGGCATCGGAGACTTTCGTCCTGTCGTCCAGCAGCCGGAACACCCGCTCCGAACTCGCCATCGCGGTTTGCATCACATTGTACTTCTCGGAGAGGTCCCGGATGGGACGCCAGAACATCTCGTTAAACTGCAGGAACGCCATGACGGTGCCGATCGTGACCCCGCCGCCAATCGCGTCGACGCCTGCGTACCAGATAATGAGGCCCACGGCAATCGCCCCGATGAGGTCGACACCGGGATAGAACAAGGCATAGTAGAAGATCGATTTGATATTTGCGTCGCGGTGGGACGCATTGACCTCCCGGAACCCGGCGTAGGCCTTTTCCTCGCGGTTGAAGACCTGGTCCACCATCATGCCCGTGATGTGTTCCTGCATGAACGTATTGATGCGCGCGACATAGAGCCGTACTTCGCGGTAGGCCTCACGGGCTTTTCTCCGGAACAGAAACGTCCCGTAGAACAGCAACGGGAGGACGCTCAGGGAGATCAGCGCGAGCTTCCAGTTCATCGAGAACATGAAATAGAGGATGCCGATGATGGTAAACACATCGCTGAAGACCATGACGATGCCGGAGGAGAACATTTCGTTCAGCACTTCAATGTCGTTGGTCACCCGGGTGATAAGCCGGCCGATCGGATTGCGGTCAAAGAACCGGAGTCCGAGTCCCTGGAGGTGTTTGAACACCTCCATCCGCAGATCGAAGATCGTGCGCTGTCCGATCCACTGGGTGAGGTAGGTATTTGCATACTGAACGAACCCGCGCGCCATCATAAGGCCGAAAAAGAGCAGGGTCGTCACAAGAAGTCCGCGGGCGTCCTTGTTCGCAATATTCTGATCGACGGCGACTTTGACGAAATACGGTCGCACCGCTTCCATCGAGGACACGGCGATACTCAGCACGATACCCAGGACGACATGCCACCGGTAGGGTTTCAGGTAGCGCAGCAGACGACGCATCAGTGTGGCGTCATACGCTTTGCCGAGGATTTCGTCATCCTGCATCAGAGGTGCTCGATTTCGTCTTCAAGGAGTTGCTTCCGGTGGAGCGAGGCGTAGATTCCGTCCTGCGATACCAGCTGGTCGTGCGTTCCACGTTCCGCGATCCGTCCTTCGTGCAGCACGATGATCATGTCGGCATCTTTCACCGTGGAGATGCGGTGACTGATGAGAATACTGGTGCGGTCCCGCATGATTGTGCGGAGACGTTTGAGGATTTCCTCTTCGGTGAAGGTATCCACCGCCGAGAGCGCATCATCAAGAATGAGGATACGCGGTTTCCGCATGACTGCGCGGGCGATACTCGTGCGCTGCTTCTGGCCTCCGGAAAGCGTGATGCCGCGTTCTCCGAGCACGGTCTGGAAGTCCTGCGGAAACTCCGCAACATCTTTGGCCAGCTGGGAAATTTCCGCCGCTTCCCGAATCCTCTGCTCGTTGCCCCCGTCGGTGCCGTAGGTGATGTTCTCGGCGATGGTTTCCGAGAACAGGAATGTTTCCTGGGGCACGTAGCCGATGTTGGAGCGCAACACCGAGACCGGGATACGCCGGATATCCGTCCCGTCGATAAGCAATTCCCCGCCCGTGACGTCGAGCAAACGGGGGAGCAGATTGACCAGCGTACTTTTGCCGGCGCCCGTGTACCCCACGACTGCCAGCGTGGTTCCGGCCGGAACGTTGAGCGTGATGCCGCTCAGCGTGTCGTGCGGGGCGTTCTTGTGGCGGAAGGAGACATCACGGAATTCGATCTCTCCCCGGATGGTGGCAATGGTGCTGTCGGTGATTGCGGTGTCCCGGATCTCCGGCTCGGTGTCCAGGATTTTTGCGAGTCGCACCATGGACGCCGACCCCTGCTGGAGAATATTGATCACCCACCCGAACGCGATCATGGGCCAGATGAGCATCACGAGGTAGCCGAAGAATGCCGTGAGTGTGCCGATGGTCAGGCGTCCCTCGATCACACGCACCCCTCCGAAGTAGAGCGTCACGATGAGGGAAAAACCGACCAGCAGAAACATCAACGGCCACATGATTGACTGCACGCGGGCCAGCACGAGGTTTCTCTTCAGGTAATCCCAGCTCAGGTCATGAAAGAGCCCGATTTCATACTGTTCGCGCACATAGGCCTTGACGACACGGATGCCGGAAAGATTTTCCTGTGCGCGCGTGGTCAGCTCGGAGTACTTCGCCTGCCGTTCTTCGAATTTCTGATGCACGAGTTTGCCAAGACGGTAGACGGCCAGAGAAACGAACGGGAGCGGCACGAGCGCAAGCAGGGTCAGCTGCCAGTCCTGATAGAGCATCACGCTCAGCACCATGGTGAATGTCATGAGCGTGTCGGTGGGATACATGATGCCCGGCCCGAGCGCATTACGCACCGCGCCGATGTCGTTGGTGGCGTGCGCCATCAAATCGCCGGTGGGGGTGTTCTGGAAGAAGGGCAGAGAAAGTTTCTGGATATGCGCCAGGAAATCATTCCGCATGTCGAATTCGATATGCCGTGAAGTCACAATGATGGTCTGGCGTGTGAGGAACGTGAAGATCCCCGCCACCAGGGCGAACCCGACGACAAGACCGGCATAGAGTGCAAGGTCGGAACCCGTCAGCTGCCCGGCTTCGATGCCGTTCTTCAGGACGTCGATCGCACGTCCGACAAACAGCGGTGTCGCCACGGTGAAGAGATTGCTCAGCACCACCGTGCACAGACCCCAGAGGAGGGGCCGCTTGTACCGGCGGAGATAGGGAACAAGACGGAGGAGTGATTTCACCGCTTCACCCTATAACCTGAAATCCGGTATACCGGTGTAGGACCGAGGGGACGATCACTTTTCCTTCGGGTGTCTGGTACTGTTCGAGCAGCGCGGCCAGAACGCGTGGAAGCGCGAGGGCGGAGCCATTGAGTGTGTGAAGAATTTCCGGTTTGCCCCCCGAGGCGGGGCGATAACGGATATTCAGCCGACGGGCCTGGTACGATTCGAAATTGCTGATGGACGATACTTCCAGCCACCGCTGCTGTGCGATCGACCAGACTTCGAGATCGTACTTTTTTGCCTGTGTGAACCCCAGATCTCCGGCACACATGAGCAACACCCGGTAGTGCAGGCCGAGTTTCCGGAGGAGACGTTCAGCAGATTCCCGGAGGTTTTCGAGGGCATCATAGGATGTGTCGGGCCGGACCATCTGGACCAGCTCGACTTTGTCGAACTGATGCACACGGTTGAGCCCCCGGACGTCCTTACCGTAGGAACCGGCCTCGCGCCGGAAACAGGGTGTGTACGCGCAGAACTTCACCGGAAGCCGATCTTCGTTGAGAATCTCGTCCCGGTAGAAGTTGGTGACGGGGACTTCGGCGGTGGGCACGAGATACAGGCCTTCCGCCTGGTCCGCATACATCTGTCCTTCTTTGTCGGGAAGCTGGCCCGTACCCGTTGCACTCTCCGCATTCACCAGCAGCGGCGGCAGCAGCTCGGTGTATCCTCCCTCCGCTGCTTCGTCCAGAAAAAAGGAGATCAATGCCCGTTCCAGGCGTGCGCCTTTGCCGACAAAGACCGGGAAGCCTGCGCCGGTGATTTTGGTGCCGCGGGCAAAGTCGACGATGCCAAGATGTTCAATCAACTCCCAGTGGGGCTTCGGTGTGAAGTCGATCACCGGCGGTTCGCCCCAGTGTGCGACGGGGATGTTGTCCGCGGGCGTCCGTCCGTCGGGAACGCTTGCATGGGGGATGTTGGGGATATGGAGCATCACGCTGTGCAGCTCGAGTTCCACGGCGCGGAGCTGTTCGTCCAGCTGTTTGATTTCTTCCGCCACAGCGCGGGTTTCTGCAATCACCGCTGCCGCGTCTTCCTTTCGTGCTTTCATCGCCGCGACCTGCGCCGAGACGGTGTTCTTCTTGTTTTTCAGCGCCTCGGCGTGCTGCAACAGCCGGCGGCGCTGCGCATCGAGCGCAAGTGCCCGGTCGACGGTGGTTTCATCCTCTCCCTTCCGACGGATGCCGGCACGGACGAGATCGGTGTTTTCGCGAACAACCCGGATGTCTAGCATAGGTTGAGAGTTCCGTTTCGAGAGAAACGTGCGTTAGAGCTTCGGAGCATGAGCAATCTGGCTCCTGAAAATGGCAAGACCTTCCTCAATAGTGGAGGGTTTGAATCCCAGATCCACCTCCGCTTTAAGCGTGATCAATCCGGACCTGAGCGGCCGCGCGGCCGGCTGGCGCAGTTGCGCGGTCTTGACCGGATGGACAAGCTTCGGATCGAGGCCGAAGAATTTTGCGAGGCGGACGGCAAACTCAAAGCGGGTCACGATATCGCGGCCGGCGATATTGTACACACCGTTTTTGCCCAATTCCACCGCCCTGAGCAACCCGAACGCAAGATCGTCGACAAGTGTCGGATTTCCGATCTGGTCATCAACAACCCGCACGGTCTGACCCGCTTCCAGGCTCTTGATCAACCAGAGCGCAAAGTTGGCTTTGACGCCGGGAGCGATGCCGTAGAGCACCATCGTGCGCGCAATAAAATGCGGCAGACCTGATGTGCGCAGAACGTTTTCGCTGGCCAGTTTGGATTTGCCGTAGTAGCTGAGCGGTTCCGGGCGGTCGTCTTCCGCATACGGACCGGACCTGCCGTCAAAAATATAGTCGCTGGACACGTGGACGATCGTCGTCCCTTTTCCGCGCGCCGCCTCAACCAGGTGTTCCACCCCGCCGACGTTGATTTTCCATGCCATGTCCCGTTCGGTTTCGCAGGCATCTACATTGGTCATTGCCGCGCAGTTGATAATCACATCGGGATTCACCGTTCCCACCACCTCGCGCACGTCTTTCCGTACGGTAATGTCCAGCTTGACGTACTCCGTGGAGAGTTGGTCGCGCACCGGGGCATCCTCGACCGATGCCAGGGTGATGCGGGCGGCGGAGCCGCGCACCAGTTGTTCGGCGACCTTCTGTCCCAGCAGGCCGTTGCTGCCGATAACCAGAATGCGTTCCGTATCCATTATGCCGGTTCCCCTCCCGTTCGCTGCGGCGGGATCCGGGGAACGGACCAGGAGCGATCGGGTGTCGCTGCGAGCTGATGTGCGTGGGTCGCAGCAGCGATGATGTCACGGTGCTGGAGGTAGTGCAGGTAAAACGCCGCACCGAACACATCACCCCGTCCCACCGCGAGCAGCGGTTCTTCCGGGCCGTTCCCCGGGATTTCTGCACGGATCACTTTCTTGTGTTCGCTTCTGTAGACGGTAGCGCCTTTTACGCCGCGGGTCACCACCACGCCGTGCACGCCGAGAGTGAGCAGATGTCCCACCGTCTGCTCTTCGCTCATCGGCTCGCGTGCAAGGCCCGCGATTTCGTCCTCATTGAACTGCAGTGTGTCCACCATGAATGCCCATCGGCGCCATGCTTCCACCGGCCGGCGGGTTCGTTCAAAACGTTCATTCACCGCCGTGGTAAGGCTGTGGAAATCCAGGTGCAGGGGAACGTCGCGTCCCCGCACCGCCATACGGATTTCATCAAGGGTTTCCAGGGCGATATCCACACCGGACACCATATTGATGAGCACGCCGTCGGCGCCGACATGGGGTTTAATGCGCTGGAAGGGAACCGGGGGCGCGAGTTGCCGGGTGCATTCAACGTAATCCCCGGGATCGCGGAAATAGTAGTGGACGCGATGGACCGGCACAGACTGGGTATAGATGCCGGTGGTCTCCACGCCCGGCAGTTCACCGAGCCGTGTGATGATTTCCTGGTGTTCGGGCTCTCCGACGCCGCACACCGGAACGATCTTGTCCCCTTTGGCGCACGCTGCGGAGAGAACGGCGATGGTACGAAAAAGACCTCCGTACAGTTCCGTTTCTGTGCCATCGGCGCCGTGAAACACATCAAAGGAGAGGTGACCAAGAACAAGGATTCTCATGGGGGGAGTCTACGGCGGGGCCGTACCTAGAATTTGGCACCGTTGGCGCGAAAGGCGCGCAGCCGGGCGGTCAGGGTTTCGTCAGACAGCGCCAGGATTTCGGCGGCGAGGACAGCCGCATTTTTTGCGCCCGCGGGGCCGATTGCGACAGTTGCCACGGGAATGCCCGCGGGCATTTGCACAATCGAGTAGAGTGCGTCCACGCCGCGCAACTCTGAGCCTGCGAGCGGGACGCCGATGACAGGGAGTGTGGTATACGACGCAGCCACGCCGGGCAGGTGCGCGGCCATACCTGCCGCGGCAATAATCAGACCGTAGCCGGCATCAGCGGCGCCTTTCACGAAAGCCGCGGTTTCCTCCGGCTGCCGGTGAGCAGAGGAGATCTTCAGGTCATGGGGGATTCCGAATCGCGTCAAATAGTCTGTGCACCCCTTCATCACCTCTTCGTCGGAGGAGCTGCCGAGGAGGATGGCCACTTTTTTCATGTTATACCCGGGCAGTGTACGGATAGTTCCTGGCCTCGCATATGCGCCACAAGGCCTGGCAGGAGAATTTGTTCTGATAGAGGGCTCGCCCAATCACCACCGAGTCGACTCCGTAGGGTTCCAGGGCCTGTATCTCCATCAGGTCGTCCAGACCGCCGACGCCGCCGGAGGAGGTAATGCGGAGCCCTGTTTTTTCACCGAGTTCCCGGAGAACGGGAATATTCACACCGCGCAATGTTCCGTCCAGCCGGATATCGGTGTACACCATCCGCCGGAATCCGAGGGCCTTTGCGTTTAACGCCACGGTCATTGCGGTGAGTCCCGACGACTCTTCCCATCCGCGAGTCGCAACGATCCCGTCCATCGCATCGATGCCGAGGATCACTTTGCTGGGCCCGAAGGTATCCACAAGACGTCTGGCCTCTTCGGGATTCTCGATCAGCATCGTGCCGACGCGGACGCGGTAGACGCCGAGGTCGAAGGCTTTCCTGACTTCGTCGAACGTGCGCAGACCGCCGCCGAGCGCAATGGGGATATCCACCCGTTCCACCATGCGCCTGATGGTGTCCAGATTCACCAGGTGTCCTTCGCGCGCGCCGTCAATATCCGTGACATGCAGGGCCTTGGCATTCTCGAGCCGGCAGAGGCGGGCCATTTCAACGGGATCGTCGGAATAGGCGAAGCCCTCCACACCCTGCACCATCTGCACGGAACGCCCACCACGGAGGTCGATTGCAGGAATGACAAGCAGCATAGTGTTAAAATGCGGAAAATCCGCCTGAGATTCAAGAACCCAGAAACTTCTTCTTCCGGTTCCGTATGTAGTCGACGAACAGGTATTCGCCGAGCGTGTTCAGCGAGGAATAGTACGCCCGGCCCTGGTTGGCCCTGGTGAGTTCCTCCACGAAGTTGATGAGGTACGGGTCGCGGGCCACCATGAACGTCGTGATCGGAATCTTTTCACGACGGCATGCCACGGCTTCATCGAGGGTCTTATTGACGATTTTCGGATCAAGGCCGAACGAATTCTTGTACAGCCGGCCGTTGGGCATGTTGATGGCGGAAGGCTTGCCGTCGGTGACCATGAAGATCTGCTTGTTGACGCTTCCCCGCCGGCGCAGGAGATCGCGTGCCAGCTGTAGTCCCGCCCTCGTGTTCGTGTGAAACGGTCCCACGGTGAGAAACGGCAGTTCATTGATGCTCAGCAACCGGGCATCGTCCCCGAAACAGACCAGAGCCAGATAGTCCTTCGGAAAGCGTGTCATAATCAGTTCCGACAGCGCCAGTGCCACTTGTTTTGCCGGGGTAATACGGTCTTCCCCGTACAGCACCATGCTATGACTGATGTCGATCATCAGCACCGTTGCACAGCTTGTCTGGTGCTCGGTCTCGTAGACCTCAAAATCCTCCTCTTTCAGGTTGAAGTCGTCGATGCCATCGCGGCGAAACGCGTTGGAGAGTGTCGATGTGAGATCGATGTTGGTGGGTTGATCGCCAAAGGTGAACTTGCGGGTTTCGCTGAGACGATCGACGCCTTTTCCCGTGAAGGGTGATTCATGGGTGCCGAGGGGAGCTTTCTTCAGCGATGTGAATATCTCTCGCAGTGCGTCCTGCCGGATCCGTTTGATGCCCGCCGGTGTCAGCTCGAGGCCGCTCCGGGCGTCCTGGATCAACCCCATCTCGCGGAGCTTGTCGACCAGATCGTCGAGTGTCATGTCCTCGTCGAAGAGTCCGTACTCCTCCGCAAGTTGCTTCAACCACTCCAGCGCCTCTTCCACGTCGCCGCTGGTCTGTGTGACCAGATAGTTGAACATGGCGATCATCTGCTGGAGCCGCTGTTCGTCGGTCGCCGCCTCCGGCGACCACTGTGAATACCGGAACCTCATACGGGGTCTCAGTCCTCCTCGCGCATCCCACCCTGCATAGGGAAGATGCTGCCCACCATGTCTTTATATGATGTGACGTGATCCACTTCATCCTTGGCGATTTTGGAATTCTGATGCAGGCCCTCGAGGACAAACTCCATCAGCACGGGGAGTTCCGTTTCACGATCCGCGTCGGGCATATGGCGCTGGACGACTTCGCGCAGCCCCTTCACTTTTTCCAGCTCCCTGCGGTAGGAGGCACCGGGCATGTCATCGGCAACCTCGATGGTGTTGCCCGCCTCGAACCACTGAATGATCTTCTCATACTCTCCTTCGTCCACGGCACGTGCCGCGCCGGGACCTTCGTCGGCCTTGCGTGCGCGTTTGCGAAGGGGGTCGGGAAAATACCGCCTGAAGGTTTCACGGACCGCCTTGCCGACGAGCGCCCTGCTGACTTTCACACTTCCCTCCTGCTCTCCCTCGAACACCAGCTCAATCTTGCCGGTGAGACCGGGGAGCACATGCGGCAGGTCGCACATCCGGGGTATCACCGCCGGTTCACTGACCATAATGGCGCGCCGTTCGGCGTTGCTCACCAGGTTTTCCATCGCCGCAATGGTCAACCGGGCACTGACGCCCGATTTCTGATCCACAAACTCACTCTTGCGCGCTTCAAAGGCCACCTGTTCGACGATCTCCTGGAAAAAGCGCGGTATGGCGATCTTCTTTCCGTTCCGGGAGACGTGGGCTTCCTGTTCGGTGATCCGGATGGCATCTTCCATCGACCGCGGGTAGTGCGTAAGGATTTGCGAGTCGATCCGGTCTTTGAGCGGAGTAATGATGTTTCCCCGGTTGGTGTAGTCCTCGGGATTGGCAGTGAAAAGAATCACGATATCCAGCGGAATGCGCACATTGAAACCGCGGATCTGGATATCCCGTTCTTCCAGAATATTAAAGAGACCCACCTGGATACGGGGCTGGAGGTCGGGGAGTTCATTGATCGCGAAGATGCCGCGATTGGTTCGGGGGATGATCCCGAAATGAATCGCACCTTCGTGGGCGTAGTGCAGGCGCTGTGCCGCCGCCTTGATCGGATCGATATCTCCGATCAGATCGGCCATCGTGACATCGGGCGTCGCGAGTTTCTCCCCGTACCGGTGGCTCCGGTGAAGCCATTCAATCGGCGTCCGGTCACCCATTTCCCGGACCAGGTCCATGCCCTGTTTGCTGACCGGTGCAAAGGGGTTATCGTTGATTTCACTCCCCTGGACAACCGGAATATATTCGTCGAGCAGGGTGAAGAGCTGGCGAACAATACGGGATTTTGCCTGACCGCGGAGCCCCAGCAGGATAATATCATGTTTCGCAAGCAGGGCGTTGACCAGGGCGGGCACCACGGTTTTATCGTATCCGATAATGCCCGGGAACAGAGGGCGGTTGCTTTTCAGCCCGGTGATCAGGTTCTCACGGAGTTCGTCTTTGACGGAACGGACGGTATAGCCGCTTTCCCGGAGCTCTGCAAGGGTTTTGGGCTTGTTCATACGAGGGTCTCCTGCACAACGCATCTGCGCGGTTCGTTGCAATTGCCGGGGAAAACTCGTACCATACCGGACAGCCGGCATGGGGTTTCATCTGAATACAACATTAATCGTCCGGTTTAGTTCCGTCGGCGATATCGTTCTCTCGTCACTGTTGATCCGTGCGTTGCGCACCCGCTTTCCGCAGAGTGAGATCGACTTCCTCGTCAAGGAGCAGTACGCGGATCTTGTCCGGCACAATCCGCATCTCACGCGCACGCTCGTGTTGCCGGCAGGTGGATCGGCATCCGACCTGCGACACCTCCGCTCCCGCGTCCGGCACTCCGGCTACGACCTCATCATCGACATCCACGACAGTCTCCGGAGCAGATATCTCTGCTTCGGCGCGCCGTTTGTCGTGCGCGTGCGCAAACGGAAGCTGGCGAGGTTCGCTCTTGTGCATGGCAAGCGTGATCTGTATGCCCGTTTTGGCGGCGACCCTTCCGTGGCATTGCGATACCTGGAACCCGTGCGGCAGCTGGGCGTTTGTGACGACGGGCGGGGGCTGGAAGTGTTTGTGACGGAACAGGACCATTGCGAGGCGGCGGACGCGCTGGCCGCAGCCGGCATCCCGGCCGGCACACCGGTCCTGGGCATTTGCCCCACATCGCGGCATGTCACGAAAATGTGGCCGTCGGATCGTTTCGCCGGGGCGGCATCGGCCATTGGCGCCGGACACGGTCTTCCGGTCGTGATCTTCGGGGCGGAGTCGGAACGAGAACAGTGTGCGGCCATCGCTGGGGCAATAGGCCGGGAACGCCCGGCCCTTCGCGTTGCCACGCTTGCGGGTTCACTTTCGCTCACAGCGACGGCTGCGGTCATGGACTCCTGCGCTCTTGTTCTGACCAACGACTCCGGACTGATGCATCTGGCTTCGGCAAGAAAACGGAAGGTGCTGGCACTGTTCGGCCCGACGGTTCGCCAGTTTGGTTTCTTCCCTTTCGGCACGGAATCCCGGGTGATCGAAGAGCACGGACTGTCATGCCGTCCGTGCAGTTCTATCGGCGGCCCGGTCTGCCCGGAAGGGCACTTCCGGTGCATGTTGGACATCATGGTGGACCGCGTGGCCGGCGAGGCCGCGGAGATCCTCGGACGATAAATACGACGAGCCTATGCAACAGTTCTGGATCATCGTCTACAACTTTTTCGCCATCCCGCTTTTCTGGGCTGCTGTCCACGTGCTTGCGCTGTTCAAGCCCAAGATACGCCGGGCTATACGCGGGCGGAAGGAGTTGTTCACGGACCTTGCGCATCTCATGGCAGCGTTGCCGCCGGGTCCGCGGGTCTGGGTACATTCGTCGTCCATGGGAGAGTTCGAGCAGGCAAAGCCCATCATTGCCGCGCTGAAGCAGCGTCTCCCCGCCGTCAGGGTGATTGTGAGCTTTTTCTCCCCCTCGGGTTACGAGCATTCGCGGAACTACCCGCTGGCCGACGTGATCACGTATATTCCGTTCGATTCCCGCAGCGGGGCCCGACGGTTCCTCGATCTCGTCCGTCCCACCGCCGCCGTGATGGTGCGGTATGATATCTGGCCTAATCACATCTGGGAGCTCCGGCGGTGCCTGATACCGGTGATCATTGCCAACGCCACGATGCGGCGCCGCACGCCCCGCCGCCTGCCGCTGGCACGTTCGTTTCACCATTATGTCTATGACGCCATTGACAAAATTCTGACCGTTGCGGCAAGCGACGCCGAAGTCTTCAAGGCGCTCCGCCTTACCCATCCGTATCTGGAAACCATCGGGGATACGCGTTATGACCAGGTCGCCGCCCGGAGCGCGGAAGCCCGGAAGCGCAGTATCATCCCCCCTGCCGTTCTTGCGGGCAAGAAGGTGATTGTCGCCGGCAGCACATGGCCGGAAGATGAAGATCAACTCATCCCGGCATTCCTCCGGCTGCGCGCATCGATGGGTCACCCCATGCTTATCCTCGTGCCCCATGAACCGACTCTCGAACACCTGGAGGACCTCGAGCGTCAGCTCCAGGGGAGAGCAACCACGATACGGTTCTCCGCACTGAACGAATACCAGGACGAAGAGGTGGTCCTGGTGGACAGCATAGGCATTCTTCTGGTGCTGTACGCCTACGCGCACCTTGCCTATGTGGGCGGGAGTTTCCGCCAGGGCATTCATAATGTTCTTGAAGCGGCCGTGTACGGCATCCCCGTCCTTTTCGGACCCAGGCACCGGAATTCGCACGAACCGATCTTGCTCGTCGAACGGGGGGGCGCATTTGTGATCAACAACGCCGACGAGCTGCACCGGACAATGGCCAATCTGTTGCAGGATGAAATGGCTCGAACCACCGCAGGCGCGCGCGCTGCGGCGTTTGTCAAGGCTAACCTCGGGGCCACGGAGCGGATTCTGCACCATCTCGCTCCCTATGTGACAGCCGGTGCCCCGCCGCACGGAGGGACATCATGAGAATTGTCTACCTCGACACCATTGCCGGGATTGCCGGCGACATGACGCTGGCCGCGTTTGTTTCCGCCGGTATGCCGCTGGACGAACTTGCCGCGGAACTTCGCTCGCTCAACCTCGACGGTTTTGAGCTTTCCGCACGGCATGTTCAGCGCAGCGCGATCGACGCCGTGCATCTGGATGTACTCGTCACCCATCAACCGCACTACCACCGGCACCTCAAGGATATTCTTACGATCCTGGAAAAGAGCGGCCTTGCGCCGGGCGTCCGGGAGCGGGCGACGAACATCTTCACCGTTCTGGCGGGCGCCGAAGCCCGCGTTCACAACACGACCATCGAACGCGTGCACTTTCATGAAGTGGGTGCGCTGGATTCGATTGTTGATATTGTGGGAACGGCCATCTGTCTGGAACGCTTCGGCATTGAACGCGTGTACTCCTCCCCCGTCCGCCTCGGCAGCGGGGGCATCATTGCGACCCAGCACGGACAGATGCCGACGCCGGCGCCGGCCACACTGGAGATTCTAAAGGACTACCCCATCGTCCTCACCAGCATTCCCGCCGAACTCACCACTCCCACCGGCGCGGCAATCATCAAGAGTCAATCCTTCGGGGTGCTGGACGATGAAGTGGTCCGCGCCGAATCCATCGGCTACGGCGCAGGCACACGCGAGATCGAAGGACTTCCCAACCTCCTGCGTCTTGTCATCGGCACCATGGACCAGCAGGATGATCGCGACGAGTCCATGATCATCGAGTCCAACATCGACGATATGAACCCGCAACTGCATCCCTACCTGATCGAACGGTTGCTCACAGCCGGGGCGCACGACGCCTATCTGGTGCCGATCATCATGAAGAAGGGACGTCCGGGGATTCTGCTTTCGGCGATCACCGACAGGACTCACGTGAACGATCTGGTTGCGTTGATCTTTCGCGAAACAACATCTATCGGCCTCCGGATTCATGCGGTGGGACGCCGCAAATTGCAGCGCCGGGAGCTGGTACTCCCCACTTCCTTCGGGCCGGTCCGGGCAAAAGCCGTGGAACGGGACGGGGGGACGATTGTCACCGCGGAATTCGAGGAATGCAAGCGTCTGGCTCAAGAACGCAACATGCCACTCGCACACGTCATGCGGGTACTCAACGAAGAACTCCGTTCCCGGTCGTCATCCATTTTGGAGAACCATCCATGAAGATCAAAACTCTGCTGTTCACGCCGTTGCTTCTGGGCCTTCTGCACCTCTCCTGTTCAACCCAGAAGAAGGAAGATCCCGCCATGACCTCGCTCGAGGCACAGATCAGACGGTTTGCCCCCACGGAAATCACCGGCGACACATCGCGCCTCTCCACCGGCGACCGCGCGGCCCTGCGCACACTCATCGCCGCCGCCCGCTTTATGGACAGTCTGTACCGTCGGCAGGCATGGAGCGGCAACGGGGAACTATTGAAGAAGCTTGAAGCGGACAGATCACCCCTGGGCGTCCTGCGCCTCACATACTTTCAGATCAATCAGGGCCCCTGGTCGACACTCGACCACAACGCGCCGTTTATCGAGGGCGTACCGGACCCGCGCCCCCTTAACGCCAACTACTATCCCGACGATATGTCAAAGGTGGAGTTTCAGTCGTGGCTCTCAGGGCTTGCTGAGCCTGAACGGAGAAAGGCCACCGGGTTCTTCACTACGATCAGGCGCGATGCGCAGTCCAAGCTCTATGCGGTGCCGTACAACGAAGAGTATGCGAACCTGCTCCATCCCGCCGCCGCGCTGCTGCGCGAAGCGGCCATGCTCACCGACAACGCCAGCCTCCGGACGTTCCTCTCCAAACGGGCCGATGCATTCCTGAGCAATGATTACTACGAGAGTGATGTGGCCTGGATGGACCTGGACAGTCCGATCGAAGTGACCATCGGACCATATGAAGTGTATATGGACGGTCTCTTCAATTACAAGGCCGCCTTCGAAGCCTTTGTCACGCTGCGCAACGATGCCGAGACGGCCAAATTGAAGAAGTTCTCCTCCCTCCTTCAGGAGATCGAAAACAACCTCCCGATCGAAGCCAAATACCGCAATCCGTCGCTGGGATCCATGGCACCGATCCGGGTGGTGGACGAAGTGGCGGTCGGCGGGGAAGCGCGTGCAGGCGTGCAAACGGCGGCTTTCAATCTCCCCAACGACGAAAAAATCACCGCGGAAAAAGGGAGCAAGCGCGTGATGCTGAAGAACGTCCAGGAGGCGAAGTTCCAGAAGATTCTGACGCCGATCGCCGCCCTGATCCTTGACCCCGCACAGCGTTCCGCGATTGCCTTTGAACCGTTCTTTACGCACATCCTTGCCCACGAGTTGATGCACGGTCTCGGCCCGCACACCATTACGGTCAACGGGCAGGCCACCACTGTGCGGCAGGCAATGAGAGAACTCGGTTCCGCACTTGAAGAAGCCAAAGCCGACATTTCGGGCCTCTTTGCGCTGCAGTATCTGATCGACCGCGGTGTTGTGGAGAAATCCACCGAACAGCAAATGTATGTTACCTACCTGGCCGGCGTGTTCCGTTCGGTCCGGTTCGGCATCAACGAAGCACACGGCAAGGGGATGGCACTGCAGTTCAACTTCCTGACAGACGCCGGTGCATTTGAGTACGACAGCACGGCCGGCACCTTCAGGGTAGATGAAACACGCATCAAAGGGGCGGTGCGAGACCTGACAGGCATGATCATGAGCCTCCAGGCGCATGGTGACTATGAGGGGGCGAAGGAGCTGCTCAACCGCTACGCCCTGCTCAGACCCCCCATGGTTCACGCGCTGGAGCGGATGAAGGACATCCCCGTGGACATCGTTCCGCGTTTCCCACTGGCGGAATGAAAAGGGCGATCTCCATGGACTCTCTGCGCAACCGCATTGTCTGCATTACCGGCGCTTCCAGCGGTATCGGCGCCGCATGCGCACGGGTGTTTGCCGGACAGGGCGCGGCTCTGCTCCTGTCGGCCCGGCGGAGAGAACGCGTGGACGCCCTTGCGGCGGAACTCCGCGCCGCGCACGGAATACGCACACAGACGTTCACTCTCGATGTCCGCGATCTCGACGCGGTTACAGCGGCATTTGCCGCCCTGCCCCCGGAATGGCAGGCGATCGACATCCTTGTCAACAACGCGGGTCTCGCCCGCGGACTGCACAAACTCCATGAAGGAATGGTGCAGGATTGGGAGGAAATGATCGACACCAATATCAAGGGCCTGCTGTATGTTTCACGGACCGTGGTGCCCGGTATGGTCGAGAGGAAGCGGGGACACGTGATCAACATCGGCTCCATCGCAGGCCATGATGTTTATCCCAACGGGAACGTCTATTGCGCAACCAAACACGCCGTTGCCGCACTCACCCAGGGTCTCAAGATGGACCTGCTGGGCACCGGGGTGCGGGTCTGTTCGGTGGATCCGGGACTGGTGGAAACCGAGTTCAGCCTTGTTCGCTTTCACGGTGACGCCGAACGGGCATCAACCACATACAAGAACATGCGCCCGTTACACGGCGAAGACGTCGCCGACGTGGTACTGTTCTGCGCCACGCGTCCGGCACACGTGGACATCAGCCAGGTCACGCTCATGCCGACCGACCAGGCCTCCGTCCATCACGTGTTCCGGGGGTGAATACACGAGTCAGCAGCCGCGTGCAGCAAGCCAGGACAGACGAAGATGACCGATCTGCTTCTCTTCACGGATGCCAACGTGACGGCGCAGCTGGAGACCGCGGAGTTTTCCCTCGGATACTACACGCTGAAGTTCTACACCGAAAACGGCAAACCGGTCAACAGGGTCACCGGGACGGTGTCTGAATTCTACCTGTATCCCTCGGGCGGGACCCTGCGGGACTCCGGATTCAACCTTGTGTTCTACGACTCACGTTTTGACACGTACCGCGGGTTCAAACCGCCGCATCTGAAGCGCCGGAATCCACAGGCCGGATAACCACGATCATGCCGGATCCTCTCATCCAGGAAGATGTTCCGCTGGCCGCCCAGACGACCCTGGGTCTCGGCGGTCCGGCGCGGTTCTACATTTCCTGTGAAACGGAAGGAGACATTCGTTTTGGATTTACCTTTGCGGAGCGCCGGCGGCTCCCGCTTTTTGTGCTGGGCGGCGGAAGTAATGTGATCGTCGCCGATTCCGGTTTTGATGGCGTCGTACTCCGTGTGACAATGCGGGGATGGGAATTGCGGGATGACGGTGAGAACGAACTGGTAACCGCCGCAGCCGGTGAACGCTGGGATGAACTCGTGGCGTTTTGTGTCCGCCGGGGTCTTGGCGGCCTTGAATGCCTCTCCGGCATTCCGGGCACTGTGGGTGCAACCCCGATTCAAAATGTCGGGGCATACGGACAGGAAGTGTCCGGCTCGATTCACCAGGTCCGCGTGATTCACCGCCCGACCGGAGCCATACTCACCTTTGCCGGCGCCGATTGCGGCTTCGCCTACAGGTCCAGCCGGTTTAAGACGCGGGATGCGGGAACATATATCATAACGGGGGTGTCGTTCCGTCTCCGGAAAAACGCCCGGCCTCAGATCCGTTATCCCGAGTTGGAGCGGTTACTCGTCCGGGAAGGGTCACTTGCGGATACCCTGCCGGGAGCACCTGCCCTCCAGCGCGTGCGCGATGCAGTCCTCTCACTCCGTCGCGGCAAGGGGATGGTTCTGGATCCGGCCGATCCGGACACGAAGTCGGTGGGCTCGTTTTTCATGAACCCGGTTCTCACACAAGAGGTCTTCGCAAGCATTGTTGAGCGGCGGCATGCGGCCGGGCATTCCGCAGATGTTCCGGCGTTCCCCGCAGGAAACGGCAAGAAGGTCCCCGCCGCGTGGCTCGTTGAACAGTCCGGATTTTTCAGGGGAATGGTGAGGGGTGGTGTGGGAATTTCGCAAAAGCATGCGCTGGCGCTGATAAACCGCGGCGGCACGGCTGCGGAGTTGCTCGCGTTCGCGCGGGAAATCCAGGCCGGTGTCTTCCAGAGGTTCGGCGTTCTCCTGGAAATGGAGCCGGTCGTCGTCGGCACTCCGGTGTCCCGGCAGGGGGAGTCTCCGGCATGATCAGGGCGGTGATATTCGATTTCGGGAACGTCATCTGTACATTCGACCTGAGCAGGTTTCTCGATCGTGTCCTGCAGTACACCGACCGCACCATGCTCGACATGATGGGGGACATGCCAGCCCTGTCCCGCGCCTCCATCCGGTACGAAAGCGGTTTGATGAGTTCGGAGGAGTACTTCCGGGAAATCTCGCAGATAGGCAACCTGAGGATGCCCCGTGAGGAATTTGTCGCGGCCTATTCGGCCATTTTCACGCCGATACCCGACGTGTTCATGTTGATAAGAAGTCTGAAAGGCTTATACAAGTTGGGCCTCCTCTCGAATACGAACGAGTGGCATTTTCTCCACAGCATCCGCCCTCTCGACGTCTTTCCGCTGTTCGACGCCGTGACGCTCTCGTATGAAGTCAGGGCGATGAAACCCGCGCCGGCTATTTACGGGGACATGCTGCGCAAACTTTCTGTAGCTCCCGCCGAATGTGTGTATATAGATGATCTGGACGAGAATGTAGAGGCCGCTTCCCGCCTCGGCATGCACGCGCTGCTGTTCACATCACCGGAGGCATTGCGGACGGACCTCCGGCGGGCCGGCATCACCGTGTAGGATCGCCAGGAACTCCCCCGCTGCAGGGCATGTTCTAGTAGAAAAAAGGATCAGCTATGGCAGGACTTTCCATCGGCATTGGTATCGCCCTCACGCTCCTGGGCATCGTCGGGTACACCGCGAGCGGCGCAGCGAGTGTCACAGCGTTGATCCCTGCGGTATTCGGCATTCTCTTCACCGCTCTGGGGACACTGGCCCGGAATGAACGTCTGCGGAAACATGTGATGCATGCCGGGGCGCTTCTGGCTATGATCGGCTTTGCGGCCACGGTATCAGGAATTGGCAAGCTCGTCACGCTTCTTGGCGGGGGAACCGTCGAACGGCCGTCCGCTGTTGTCGCACAATCCATCATGGCGGTTCTCTGTGCCGTCTTTGTGGCCATGGCCGTCCGCTCCTTCATTCTTGCACGCCGGGCACGGTAACGTATGCCACCGACATTGGTGCTGAAGCCCACCGTTATCCAGGCAGCCGGCAACAAGCCGAAGAGCATCAGGGAATTTGTCGGACGCGTGAATTCCGGCGACAGCGGTGTCAGCATTGCGCACATGGTAAGTCCGGAGGGATGGGTGGAACCGGGACAAACCCCGGACTTCACCGAGTACACGCTTGTCATCCGCGGCATGTTGCGTCTTACTCACCGGAGCGGGACGATTGACGTGCTGGCCGGGCAGGCCGTTGTTTCCCACCCGGGCGAGTGGGTGCAATATGGTTCCCCGTCACCTGGCGGGGCGGAGTATATCGCCGTCTGTCTCCCGGCTTTTTCGCCGGAAAAGGTTCACCGGGACGCCTAAGCCGTACCCCGGTACGGTGTTGCAATCGTTGCGCAATCTCTTCATATTGCAGATATGCCCCGCTACGCTGACGTTGCCATCCCTGCCGGTGTTGACAAGACCTTCACGTACACCATCCCTGAGGCGCTGGCAGGTTCTGCGCGTCCGGGAATGCGCGTGCTGGTTCCGTTCGGCCGCAAATACCTCACCGGTATCATCATAGGACTTCCCGCCGAGTCTTCACACCCTTCGCTCCGGCCCCTGGCCGATGTTCTGGATGTCCGGCCGGCCATTTCCGATCACATGCTCCGTTTGTGCCGCTGGATCGCAGAGTATTATGTTGCGCCGTTCGGTGACGTGCTTCGTGCCGCCGTGCCGCACGGTTTCGGCACGAGCAGCAAACGCACGGTTCGTTTGCTGCTGACGCCTGCCGATGAGCGGTACGCCGAGTTCCGCCGCCGCGCACCAAAGCGTGCCCGTATTCTCGATCTTCTCGCCAAACACGGCGCGCTCACAGCCGCCCGGCTGGGGAAAGCGGCAGGCCTTACAACCATCAATGGCATCCTGAACGACATGGAGCGGGAGGGGCTGGTTGCGACGGAAGAACTCATGCCGGGGCCGAAGGTCCGCGTGAAAACGCGCACCTTTGTGGAGGTCGCAGGAATCGACGCCGTCGCAGTGCAGCGTGCTCTTGAAAACCTGCCGCCGCGCCGGAAAAAGGCCCGGGAATTCCTGACTTCACTCCTCCTGCTGCACGGGCAGCATGTCCCGGAAGCGGATTTGCTTGAATTGCTCAAACGTACGGGGATCTCCTCCGCGCAGGTGAAGCCGTTCGTGGAAGGGGGGCTCATTCCCACATCCCGGCACGAGGTGACCCGGCAGCAGGAGTACGGCACCGAAGCAAAGACCCTTACCATTACATTGAATGCCACGCAGCAGGGGGTGTACGAGCGTGTGTGTGCGGCAGTGGACGTGAATACACATCGGACCTTTCTTCTGCACGGGGTGACGGGGAGCGGGAAGACGCAGGTGTACATCGAGGCCATCCGGCATTGTGTAGGCGCCGGCAAGTCCGCCATCGTCCTCGTCCCGGAAATCGCGCTCACGCCGCAGATCGTGCGCCGCTTCAAGACCCACTTCGCCGATCGCGCACTTGTCGTCCACAGCAGGATGTCTCCGGGCGAACGCTATGACGTCTGGCGGCTTGCGGTCTCCGGGGCATGCAAGGTGGTCATCGGTCCCCGCTCGGCGATCTTCGCCCCGCTGGAAAACCTGGGGCTGATTGTCGTTGATGAAGAGCATGAAGGGTCGTACAAGCAATTTGACGCAATGCCGCGGTACCATGCACGTGATGTGGCCATTGTGCGGGGGCGCGATTGCGGCGCTGTGGTGTTGCTCGGCTCGGCGACCCCTTCCGTGGAATCGTATGCAAACGCCCGGGAGGGCAAGTTTGAGCTTCTGGAAATGCCCGGGCGTGTGGACGATGCGGTTCTTCCTTCCGTTGCGATTGTGGACATGACAGCCGAACGCAAACGCGCCTATGCCGCGCAACGGGAGGCTCTCCCGAAGGAGGAGCGCCGGCAGCTCAAACACTTCCGGCAGTCTTCCCTCTCCTGTCTCCTCCGCGAGAAAATCGCCGACCGCCTCTCCAAGAAAGAGGGGATCATACTCCTGCAGAACCGCCGCGGCTTTGCATCGTTTGTGGAATGTCCGGACTGCGGGTATGTGGAGATGTGCGACAACTGCCAGGTGTCCCTCACCTACCATCTGAGCAAGAAGCACCTGCGATGCCATTACTGCGGACAGATCCGGGCACCGCACAGTCAATGTCCCACGTGCGGGAGTGCCGACATCAGATTGCAGGGAGTGGGGACCCAGCGCGTGGAGGAGGAAATCGGGCAGGCGTTCCCGGAAGCCCGTGTCCTGCGCATGGATCTGGATACAACCACGGGCCGGGGGGCACATGACCGGCTCCTCAGAACATTCGGCGCGCGGGAGGCTGATATTCTGCTCGGTACCCAGATGGTCGCCAAGGGACTGGATTTCCCGCATGTTACGCTGGTCGGCGTGATCAGCGCCGACACCCAGATGCTGCTGCCGGACTTCCGTTCGTCCGAACGCACGTTTCAACTGCTGACCCAGGTTGCCGGCCGTGCCGGCCGGAGCACATTGGCGGGAGAGGTGATTATTCAGACAGCGCAACCGTCGCACCGCACGTTTGTACATATTCTGGATCACGACTACCCGGCGTTTTTCGCCGAGGAGTTCCTCAACCGGCAGGAAGTCGACTATCCTCCCCTTTCCCGGCTCGTCCTGATCGAAACCCGTGCACCGGAGGAAGCGGACGCACGCGCCCTTGCCGAGCACGTCGCCGGGAACCTGAAACGGGACACCCCCCCCTTCACGCTTCTC
>Ga0209253_10001042_pt1 | contig 24342 bp, 14 predicted proteins | sample FrelakmetBRP12BR_FD_187145 | JGI IMG/M metagenome (GOLD analysis project Ga0209253, IMG submission 187145) | Freshwater lake sediment microbial communities from the University of Notre Dame, USA, for methane emissions studies - BRP12 BR (SPAdes)... | ecosystem: Environmental > Aquatic >...
GATTCTTTCATTTCTTCGTATAAATCATTTCCTTCTCGTGTACGTTCACCTACACCACCGAAAACAGATACCCCACCGTGAGCTTTTGCAATATTGTTAATTAATTCCATAATTAAAACAGTTTTACCTACACCAGCTCCACCGAATAAACCAATTTTACCACCGCGACGATATGGAGCTAATAAGTCTACAACTTTAATACCAGTTTCAAAAATTGATGGTTTTGTTTCTAATTCAGTAAATGCTGGCGCATCACGATGAATAGGTAATATTTCATCAAATACAACTTCACCTTGCTCATCTACAGGTTCACCAATTACATTAAAAATACGGCCTAATGTTGGACTACCAACAGGTACACTAATTGGACAACCTAAATCAATAACTTCAACACCACGTTTTAATCCGTCAGTTGATCGCATAGATACTGCACGTACTTTATTATCACCTAATAATTGTTGTACTTCAACAATAGTTACACTACCATCTTCTAATTTGATTTCAAGAGCACTGTAAATAGGTGGTATCTTTCCATCTGTAAATGCTATATCTAATACAGGACCAATAATTTGAGTAACGTAACCTTTATTTAAATTAGTTTTTACCATTTTGATTTAACATATTAAAATATTTCAGAATAAATATACTTTCCCAATTTAATGTACAATTTAAAGTAGTAACAAATTTAAAATTTACTAATTAAATACTATTGTACAACAAAATTATCTGAATTCTTGAATATAATAAGATTTTGATTGTAGTCAAATACTTTAATTTACATATCTGGATCATTCAACCTTCCGGTTACTTTTAACCAGTTTCGTGCACCTGGATAATTATCAGGTGCTAATTTTAAAGCTTGTCTCCAATATTCTGCTGCCTTATCAAATAAATCTTTTGATAATTCAAGATATTCATCTTCATTCATAGATTGTGCTCGGAGAGCTTGAGAATGATAAATAACAGCAATATTATTTAAAGCTTGCGGAAGATTTGGATTTAACACAAGCGCTTGATGATAAAATTCAAGAGCTTGGGTATATTTTCCATTATTTCCATAAATTAAACCTATATTATACAAGGCATAACTACGATCATAAGGATCTTCTTCAACTTGAAGAGCTTCATAGTAATTTTCTAATGCTTCAGCATATTGACCTCTAGATTGAGCTGCCATCCCTGCTCGATAATACGAAAAAGCTTGTTTTTCCTGTTTACTTGCAGGTAATACTTTCAAAAGAATATCTGCTATAACCGTAAATGTTTTATCGATGAAGTTACCCATAAAAAACTCCTTCTAAAATATATACTTAATTATTGTTTAGTAGAGTTATTATATAATAAATTAGCAAGTTTAACACCTGCTCTAACTAAGCTATTAGTTATTAGTTGCACTTACCACACTGATCTGATTAATCGAAAACCAATCATATTGAATTAATCGACGTAGGGGAAATCATATTATCCTCCGGTAATTATTTAAACAATCACTTTACATAATCCAGTTCTACTAACCATAGAAAGTTCTAATAATATTCCAATAGTGATGGCTAGTCATGTTCTAAGTGAATTAATCATGGGATTAGAACAGGTAAACATTACTAATTTTAGACGTTTACTTTTATAAACTATAATATTGAATATATAGTTATCGGCGAGACGGATAGCAGTTCCTTGGCTTATTAGGAAATTGAATCTTTACTTCTCTATGCCAACATTGTTGGCATACGAGCCTTATTGTATAAAAACTCTAATTTTTATTAAATTCAAGTTTAAACAGAATTTGATGCAACAAAAGGAAACAATGATAATATGCGTGCACGTTTTATTGCTTTTGCTAGTTTTCGTTGTTGTTGAACTGTTAAACCAGTAGCACGTTTTGGAAGAATTTTGCCTTGTTCTGTTACAAATAATGCTAATAAATCAATATCTTTATAATCAATTTTTTGATTTATACCAATTGGAGATACTTTTTGTTTTTTTGATATCATAATTTATTTAATTTCTTTATGTATAGTTGCTTTATTACAATGTGGACAGTATTTTTTTAATTCTAGTCGTTCTGGATTATTACGACGGTTTTTTTGTGTCAAATAGCGTGAAACACCTGCTGATCGTTTATTCATATTTGATCGACATTCAGTACACTCTAAAGTTATTAAAATACGAGTTCCTTTATTTTTTGCCATAAAAATTTTTACTAATAGTTTTAATATTTAATATATTGCAGAAAAATATTTATATTATCAAGGTTTAAAAATATTAATATTAAAAACTTTCAATTTCTTATCAAATATATTATATTATTGTAAACCCCAATTTATAAAATAACTACAAAATATTTTAAACTAAAAATATGGCTAATAATAAATCAGCTGAAAAACGAATTGAAATTAATAGACGAAATCGTTTACGAAATCGTTTTTATAAAAGTTCAGTTCGAACTTTAATGAAAGTTTTTTTTAAAGATTTAGAAATATATAAAGCTTCACAAAATCTTGAAGATAAGGAAAAAGTTAAAAAACGCTTAAGCTCAGTTTATAGTTTAATTGATAAAGGTACGAAAAAAAACGTATTTCATAAAAATACAGCTGCTAAAAAAAAAGCAAGATTAGCTGCTTATTTAAAAGCTGCTTAAATTAAACTCAAACAATTTAGACTTTTCATTAAACACTCTTTAGTTAAGAAAATTTTTAATTTTCTTAACATCCAACTTTAATTATTAAAACAATATTAATATAATTATTTATTTGAGTTAACAACCACAACAAAGATTATGAAACAATCTATGAATTATATTACTGCTCTTCCTGATTTTATAGCGATGCAAAGGATAAGCTTTTGTTGGTTCATTACTCAAGGTCTTAATGAAGAATTAAGTCTCTTTTCTAGAATTCACGATTTTAGTCAAAATACAGAATATATTTTGTTCGGAGAAGAATATAGTTTAATAAAACCTCCTTGTAGTTTAGTGATAGCAAGAAAATACAGTGGAAATTATAGAGCACAACTTGTTATTCCTATAGAAGTTAGAAATAAAAAAATCAATAGTATTCGTTACCATAATCAATTTCCGATTATTACATTACCTCTAATGACTACTGCTGCAACATTCATTATAAATGGATGTGAACGTGTTATTGTTAGTCAAATTATTCGAAGTCCAGGTGTGTACTTTGAAAGAAATCGAAACCAAAAAAAACGGAACCAATTTAAACGAAAACTCTCAACAGATATAAATAAATTACGTGCATTTTTACCATCTGGAGAAGCATTTCTTTCGGAATTGGATCTTTTTTTTCCTACACCAGTAACAACTATTGATCGACGTACAAACAAACAAAAAGTCATTCCACATTGGAAAAAAACATCTATTTTTTCTTATTCTATTAATTTTTTAAAACAAAAACAAAAAAATTCTACTTTTTATTTTTTACAATGCTTTAAATTATATCGTATTATATCAATTAGTATAGAACGACAACAAAAAATTGAATTAATTCAATTGTTTTTAAAATGGTTAAAATTAAAAAATAATAGTTCAAATTTTAAATATGATTTAAAAGAAGAAAACGTCTTTTATTTATTAGAATATTTTAACTTATTAATACGTCTTTTAATTAAGTATGAACTTTTTCAAAAAATTTGGGTTTCAAACAAAATTGAAAACAAAACTGTAATTGAAACTGAAAAAAACTGGTTAAAAAATATTATTCAAACTACAAATTCATTATCTTTACAAAATTTATTTCAATTATCAACAGATCAGACTCTAAAATTATTAGATATCTATGATAAAAGTATAGTAAAGTCTCAAAAAGCTGCTCATATACAATTAAATCGAAAATTAATCCTTATTACAAAAGATTCAAAAGATTGGTTAAGTGAAATGCGAAACTTTTATTTTTTAAAACAATCTATAAATCAATTAACACAAAAAGTAAAAGAAGTAAATCAAGGAATTGAATTTAAGGAATTAAGACCAACAATCTACTTTTCGACTAGCTTAAAAGACCAACTAAAATATATTTTTGGAAAAAACAAATTAGTTTATAAGCCAGATCGTCATAAATATCTTAAGACAAAAACTCAGTTACTTTTATATAAAGAAGATCATGAAATTAAAACCAACTATCATAAAAAGTATGATGAAAAAGATTTATACACTGCAATTTTAATTCCAGAATATGGTTCATGGATTCGTTTTGGATTTCAAAAAAATACAAAAATTAATCCTTATAAATATCCCCTTAAAAATCAGGAAGAAGAAATTACAATTCAATTGGATAAAGTAAATCAAAAACCCGTTCTTTATTTATTAAAAGAAATGGGTCTTAGCGATCTAGAAATATATAGACATCTTGAACATTCCGATTTTTTTTATTTTAACAAACCATTATTAATCGATTCAGTTCATTTTAATCAACCATTACTTCGATTTGATTTAACTTCAAATTATTTCAATAATATCTCTGAGTTTTCAAGAATTTTTGATTCGTCCTATTATCGATTAGGAAAAGTCGGTAGATTAAAAATGAATAGCCGATTAAATTTAAAAATTAATTCAAGAATTCAAACAATTACATATGAAGATATTTTTGCAATTACTGATAAATTGTTAACATTAACAATAACTAAAACCGTTCCAGATGATATTGATCATTTAAAGAATCGTCGAGTCCGTTCAGTTGGAGAATTACTACAAAATTTATTTCGTATTGGATTTCAACGTTTAGTACGAAAATTAAGGAATCAAACCAATAAAATAGAGTCCGGACATTTATTAAGTTTCAATATAGTAAACGCAACAGTAAGAGAGTTTTTTGGATCAAGTCAATTATCTCAGTATTTGGATCAAACAAACCCATTATCATCTTTAACTCATCGACGTCGAATAAGTGGACTAGGACCTGGCGGATTTGATCGTGATCGTATAAGTTTCGCAGTTCGTGATATTCATCCAAGTCATTATGGGCGAATTTGTCCTATTGAAACACCAGAAGGACAAAATGTTGGGTTAATTGCTTCATTAACTACATGTGCAAGAGTTAATAAATCGGGATTTTTAGAAACTCCATTTTGGCGAGTACTAAATGGAAAAGTTATTAAGACTGGCAATCCAATATATTTAACTGCTGATATAGAAGATTTATATAAGATTGCTCCGGCAGATATTGCAACTAATGCTAATAATTATTTAGCAAGAAATGTAATTCCAGTTCGATATAAACAGGATTTTGTTAATGTTACACCATCTGAAGTTGATTTTATAGCCATTTCACCAATTCAAGTAGTTTCAGTTGCAGCGTCATTGATTCCATTTTTTGAACATGATGATGCTAACCGAGCTTTAATGGGATCAAATATGCAGCGTCAATCTGTACCCTTAATATTGCCACAAAAGCCAATTGTCGGAACAGGCTTAGAAAATCAAATTGCAATTGATTCAGGAATGACTTTAAATGCTCAAGTGTCAGGTATTGTAAATTCAGTAACGGCTAATAAAATTATAGTTAAAGATAAAATTGGAAAGAAACGAACTTATCAATTACAAAAATATTTACGATCAAATCAACAAACATGTATTAATCATCGTCCAATAGTTTGGAAAGGAGAAAAAGTTAAATCAGGACAAATTTTAACAGACGGACCTGCGATAACAAGTGGTGAATTAGCATTAGGACAAAATGTTTTAGTTGGTTATATGCCATGGCAAGGTTATAATTTTGAAGATGCAATATTAATAAACGAACGATTAGTTTATGATGACGTATTTACTTCAATTCATATTGAACGGTATAAAATTGAAATTGATCGAACTTCTGATTTATCTGAACAAACAACGAAAAATATTCCAAATTTGAGTCCTTCTGAAATTCACTATTTAAATGATGATGGTATTGTAACAGTTGGTACGTTTGTTAAACCTGGAGATATATTAGTCGGAAAAGTAATTTCTAATGATACATCTGAACAATTACCTGAATCAAAACTATTACGTGCAATTTTTGGTGCAAAAGCCAAAGGCGTTAAAGATAACTCTTATCGAATGCCAGATAGTGAATATGGCCGTGTTATTGAAACTGTTACCTTCAATCGACGAACAAAATTAACTTATAAATTCGAGAAAATTTATGTATTTATTGCTCAAATTCGTAAAATTCAAGTTGGTGATAAAATTGCAGGACGACATGGAAATAAAGGAATTATTTCAAGAATTTTACCAAGACAAGATATGCCGTTCTTACCAGATGGAACTCCTATTGACATTATTTTAAATCCATTAGGGGTACCGTCACGCATGAATGTTGGTCAACTTTATGAATGTTTATTAGGATTAGCAGGAGATAAATTAAATTCTAGATTTAAAATATTACCATTTGATGAAATGTATGGATTAGAAATGTCAAGAATTCTAATTAATAAAAAATTACGACAAGCTTCAATTTTAAACGATGAAAGTTGGTTATTTAATCCCTATGCTCCTGGAAAAATGGTTCTTATAGATGGTCGAACTGGCAAGGAATTTGAAAATCCAATTACTGTGGGTAATGCTTACATGTTAAAACTTATTCATTTAGTAGATGATAAAATGCATGCACGCGCAACTGGTCCTTATTCTCTTATTACTCAACAACCATTAAGAGGTAAAGCCCAACATGGGGGTCAAAGATTTGGTGAAATGGAAGTATGGGCATTAGAAGGTTTTGGAGCAGCTTTTACATTAAAAGAGTTATTAACGATTAAATCAGATGATATGCAAGGTCGAAATGAAACCCTAAATGCTATCGTCAAAGGTCAACAGATTCCTAAATTTGGTATTCCAGAATCATTTAAAGTATTATTACAAGAATTACGTTCAATTGGATTAGATATGAGCACATACAAGATTGAAAAATTCAGTTCATATAAAAAATATGAAGTCGAAGTTAATTTAATTGAGAAGTACAATGCTTTATCAAAAACATTCTCTCCTACTTCAAATATAAATGATATCTCATTCTAAAAATAAAAATGGTACAAACTACAAAAGAATTTGATTACATAAAAATTAAATTAGCATCACCGTTTCGAATATTGCAATGGGCTAATCGTAAATTACCAAATGGACAATTTATTGGTGAAGTTCAAAAATCTGAAACTATTAATTATCGAACTTTTAAGCCAGAAATGGATGGACTATTTTGTGAGCGTATTTTTGGCCCCAGTAAAAGTTTAGAATGTGCTTGTGGAAAGTATAAACGAGTTCGATATGAAGGATTAATTTGTGAACGATGTGGGGTTGAATTAACAGAATCTCGTGTAAGACGTCATAGGATGGGATATATTAATTTAATTTATCCTGTCACACACGTTTGGTACATCAATAGTCGTCCAAATTTTATGGCTTTATTATTGGAAGTAGAAGAATCTGAAAAACAATTAGATACAACTTATACACCTCATTCAGAAGAATGTAAAAAATGTGAGGGTTTAAAATTAACAACATCAACAATTGTTGATTTATGGGATGAAAGAATTAAACGAATTAAATTAGCTTCATTAACTTATTTTATAGCTGAAGATGAAATTTCTTTTTATGGATTACATTGGGATTTACAACAATATCGTAGAAGTCGAGAACTAGGCTATAGTGGATATCCATTAAAACCATATCCAAAACCTCAAAATCGACGTTACAATACACCAAAATATTTATTAAGAGCAACACCAAACTTTTTAATTGGTGCTCCATTAATTAAACGTGAATTAGAAAAACTTAAGTTGAAGTCAGAAATTTTTCGTACACGATGTTTTATATTAGTTTGTACAAAAGTTCTAAATAAAGAAGTTCCATTGTATGATGAGTCAAAATGGTTTCGGAAATGGGAACAACAACGAATTTATAAAATTCGGGAGCAGGCAATTAAAAGAATTCGAATTCTAGAAAATTTAGTTGGAACAGGTTCTAGTCCTGCCTGGATGATTTTAATGATATTACCAGTTATTCCGCCCGCTTTACGTCCAATGATTCAATTAGAAGGTGGTCGATTTGCGACATCAGATTTAAATGAATTATATCGTAGAATAATTACACGAAATAATCGACTTCTTAGATTATTAGAAATTGATGCGCCTCAATTAATCATTCGTAATGAAAAGCGAATGCTACAAGAAGCTGTCGATACTTTAATTGATAATGGTAAAAGAGGAAAGATAGCTTTAAGTGCAAATAATCGACCCTTAAAATCGCTATCCGATATTATTAAAGGTAAACATGGTCGTTTTCGACAAAATCTTCTAGGTAAACGAGTTGATTATTCTGGTCGCTCTGTTATTGTTGTTGGTCCAAGTCTAAAATTGAATCAATGTGGTTTACCTTATGAAATGGCTATTGAATTATTTCAACCATTTATAATTCGGGAATTAATTAATCAAGGTTTAGCAAGTAATATGAAAATTGCTAAAAATTTAATCCAACAAAACGAGCCAATTATTGATCCAGTTCTAGAAAAAGTCTTAACAAATCATCCTATTTTTTTAAATAGAGCACCAACCTTACATCGTTTAGGAATTCAAGCATTTGAACCAATTTTGGTTCAAGGTCGGGCGATTAAATTACATCCATTAGTTTGTTCTGCATTTAATGCAGATTTTGATGGAGATCAAATGGCAGTTCATATTCCATTGTCATTAGAAGCTCAAGCTGAATGTTATATGCTAATGTTAGCACCATATAATTTCTTATCAGCAGCTAATGGAGATCCGATTATTATGCCTAGTCAAGATATGGTATTAGGTTGTTATTATTTAACAGTGAATAATATTCCTAATTTATTAGGTTCAAATCATTATTTTGCGAATTTAGAAGATGTTATCTTAGCTTATAATCAAGATCAACTCGAAATTCATAGTTCTATTTGGGTTCGTTATTTAAATAATGTTAATCAGAACTTAACATTCATTAAGAAAGTTGAGTTGAAAGACGGAAGTTTTATTGAATATTATGAATATATGCAAATTCGAAAAACTAAAAATGGAACTATAATTGCTCAATATGTACAAACTACAACAGGTCGTGTAATTTTAAATTATACAATTCAAAAAACCTTAAATTTTTTATAAAGAGCTTAATAGTATGAAAAATTATAGTTATCAAAATAATTTAATTGGAAAAAAACAGTTACGACAATTATTAGCATGGAGTTTTACGAATTATGATTCAATGCATGCTTGTTCTTTAGCTGATGAATTAAAATATGTTGGTTTTAAATACGCAAGTCAGGCAGGTATTTCTATTAGTATTGAAGATTTAAAAGTTCCATTTATTAAGAATATAATGCTTGAAAAAGCAAACCAAGAAATTATAAATGCAGAAAAAATTTATTTAAAAGGAAAGATCACAGAAGTTGAAAGGTTTCAAAAGATTATTGATACATGGAGTCTTACTAGTGAATCTTTGAAAGATCAAGTTATTTATTATTTTAAAAATTATGATCCATTAAATTCTGTTTATATTATGGCGTTTTCGGGGGCACGTGGTAATCTTTCACAAGTTCGTCAACTTGTTGGAATGCGAGGACTTATGTCCGATCCAAGTGGACAGATTATGAATTTGCCTATTAAGAAAAACTTTCGTGAAGGTCTAACAATTACAGATTACCTTATGTCCGGATATGGGGCACGTAAAGGAATTGTTGATACAGCATTAAAAACTGCGAATTCAGGTTATCTTACACGTCGTTTAATTGATGTAGCTCAAGATATATTAATAAGAGAAAAAGATTGTTTAACAGCACATTCATTTTTACTTGTTCTAGATACAAATGATCTTTCCAATAATGTAGTCTATGATAAAATATTGGGACGGGTTCTTAATAAGCCAATTTTTGATCCTGAAACAAAAAATAGAATTGCAAAAATAAATACCCAAATAACTCCGACATTAATTAAAACATTAAAGCAAAAAAAAATTAAGCAATTCTATGTTCGTTCACCTTTAACCTGTAACTTATATCGAGCTATTTGTCAAAAATGCTACGGGTGGGATTTAGCGAATGAAAATTTAGTTGATATTGGTGAAGCAATTGGGATTTTAGCAGGCCAATCAATTGGAGAGCCTGGGACTCAATTAACAATGCGAACTTTTCATACTGGGGGAATTTTTACTTCAGAAGCTAGACAACAGATTATTAGTCCAATAAATGGAATTGTCAGATTTTCTAAACTTCTAAAGACGATAATTTTGAGAACTAATCGTGGTGAAGATGTACTTGTTACAAAAAATGCTGGTTCATTAGTAATAATTCCAGATAATCTTACTCAAGAATTAATTCAAATTGAAATCCTACGAAATACAATTATATTTCCTAAAAATAATCAGTATATTCAAAAAGACACTGTTATAGGTGAGTTAATTAATACGAATAAACAAATTAAAACAGAGATAAAACCTATATTAAGTGATACTTCCGGAGAAATTTTTATTCCTCGATTAAAAAATAAGATAAATTTACTAAACAATAATAAATTAATCTGGATTTTATCCGGACAACTTTATAATAGTCCTTTAAATTCATTTATAAATTTTTATCCAGATTATAAACTTAATAAAAATAGTTATATTTTTCGAACTAAGATTATAAATCATTATGCTGGATTTATTGAATTTATAAATAATAAACGAAATTTATATCAACGTAGTATTAAACTTACAAATGATAAATATTTATTATCAAATGCCAATTTTTATAAATTAACAACAAAAATCACAAATAAAAATTATCTGTTAAATTTTAAACATTTGAAATATCTGTTAAATATTAAATCAAAAGATTATAAAACTTATCTTCAGTTAACAAGAAATGATCAATTTGGAACTTTAGTTACAAATCAGTTCCAAACTTTAACAGGTGGTACTTTATATTATGATCGTCGAAATTTAAGCCATTACAATTTTTTAAATAATAAAATTTTTTACTATCCAAAATATAAACATTCGCAAAGAGAAAAGATAAATCTCTGCTATAAAACAATAATTTGGTTAGGTGAAGAAACATATAAAGTAAATTGTGAGCAAAACATATTACTTGTTAAGCACGGTGATTTTATTTCAGAAAATTTTGAACTTATTCCAGGTCTTTTTTCAAAAACATCAGGAATTGTTAGTACACATCAAAAAAATAATATCGTTCAAACAATTTCTATTAAATCTGGTTTAGTATATGAAGGTAAAAAATTTAAAGAAAAAGCAAAAAAACTTTATTTTCCGGGTGAAACACTTTTTTCAAATATAACTATTATTCAACCTTCGTTTTGTGAACATATTATTGATAAGACTGCTGATCGATTACTTATTCGTCCTGTTGAAGTTTATGAATTTGCTCATTCAAAATCTATAAAAACAATCTTCGAAGAAGATAGTGAGATTGGATCAATATTAAAATTAAAAAATAAAGCAATTTATTTATATAAGTCTAATCAAACCATTAAAACAACAAAAAATTTAAATTTAATTTCAACTGTTTTAACATTAAAAACGAATAAATCTTTATATAGTGATGTTAATATTCAATTATTAAATGATAGAAAACGAAATTTAGTAAATTTCCGTATTATTGAAACACTTTTTTTAAACAATTATATATCTCCACAATTAAAATATAAAAATTTAGATTCATGTTTTCTTGTCCAAAAAAATCAATTCATTGATCAATACATGACTTTAGGATATTTAGAATCTACAACTTTAAATTCTTTAGAAATAGTTAAAGTTAAAGTTAAACAACAAGACATCAAACAGATTCTTTTAATTTCAAATAATGATTGTTTAACGATTCAAAAAGATTCAGCAACTAAGAAAACAATTAACAATTTTCTTGTTAATAGTAATAATATTAATGAAACTGGAAAGATCATTATTGAAAACGATAAATTGATAACCATACAAAAAGGACGACCATATTTTTTCCCAAATTGTAAAAATGAAGATTTAGATAACAAAACAAATTTACGATATAAATTACTTTCTCCCAATCGAAACCAAATTCGGTCAAAAACAGAGAGAGCCGTATCGTTAAATTATTATGATATGATCAGATGTTTAATCAAACAAAAATCAACGAGAAATGAATCTTCGAATAATCTAGTAAGTATTAAATCTGAATTTTCAAAATTGTTTTTAAAAAAAAATGGTAAACTTTATAGCTGTTTAATTCCACGATTCTTCAAAAAGTTTGCAATTCATAATAATGATCTAAATGAAAAATTTAAGAAAATATTACGATTTGATCAAACTAAAAGACCAATCGTAAGAAAAATGGATCGAACTTTACTTATACAAAGTTATGACTTGATTCCAAATAAATTTAAAGAATCAAAAAATGAAGAATATCAATTAACTTTGATAAAATTTTTAGAATATCCTTTTAAACGATCAACTAAATCTATTGGATTATATTCAGTAACTGAAGATTATTTTGAACAAGAAGTTAATAGTGTCTTTTGTAAAAATAGTGAATTTATTGAAGAAGGAGATACGATTGGTTTATTAAATTTGGAAAAAGAGATTACTGGCGATATTGTTCAAGGTTTACCGCGAATTGAAGAAATTTTAGAAGCACGAAAAAAGAATTTAATAATTAAACGAATTCCTACAAATCAGAAAAAAGGTTTATTGGTTCAAAAATCAAGTTTAGATCCAAATTTTGAATTTAAAAAGCTTGGAACACCAGTCAAAGAAAACGAAAAAATAAATCCTCACAAATTGTTAAAAGTTTATTTCAATTATTATGGTTTGTTAAAAATCTTTTCCTGTGATAGAACAGAATCTGTTCGATATAATCGTTTAATTACCAATTATGAAGGTTGTTACAAGAGTTTTAAAAAAGTACAATCATTTATTTTAAATTCTATTCAATCCGTTTATCAATCACAAGGCGTAACTATTAATGATAAACATTTAGAAGTAATCATTAAACAAATGACAACAAAAGTTTTAATAACTTATGAAGGTGATACTCCATTACTTCGACGGGAAGTTATAGATTTATATCATATCCAATATATAAATGAAATAATAAAAACACAACAAAAACAGGTTGCCTTTTATGTCCCATTATTACTTGGAATTACGAAAGCTGCTCTAAATAATCCGAGTTTTATTTCTGCAGCAAGTTTCCAAGAAACAACTCGGGTCTTAACAAAAGCTGCTATTGAAGGTCGAATCGATTGGCTACGAGGTTTAAAAGAAAATATTATAATTGGACATTTAATTCCTGCTGGAACAGGATCGCAGAATTATCGAAATAGTTTTAAAAACTATTCTGTAAATACTATGAAATTAAATTCAATGTCTGATCTTGTTCAAAATCCTAATTAGAAAACCTGGACAATTTTTTTGATGTTTGCTACGATTTCTATCATAAATATAAATAGTTAATTAAGTAATTTAAAATTTTTATGTCTGATATAAGTTTATCTCAATTATTAGAAGCGGGTGTCCATTTTGGTCATAAAGCTTACCGTTGGAACCCAAAAATGTTTCCGTATATTTATAGTGAAGTTAATAATATTCATATTTTAGATCTAGTTCAATCTGCAACTCTCTTAAAAGAAGCAAATAAAGAGTTACAATTAGCTGCAAGTGAAGGAAAAACATTCTTATTCATTGGTACAAAACGTCAAGCTAGTACTTTAATTGCCCAAGAAGCAAAACGTTGTGAATCTTATTATGTCAATCATCGTTGGTTAGGAGGTATGTTAACAAATTGGACAACTTTGAAGGAAAGAATAGAACGTTTAAAAAATCTTGAACAACAAGAAGCTGACAATACTTTTGATTTATTAACAAAAAAAGAAGCATCGTTACGTCGTAAGGAATTACAAAAATTACGTAAACATTTAGATGGTATTAAAAGTATGGAAAAATTACCAGATATAGCTATTGTTATTGATCAAAAACGTGAAATGACAGCTATTCGGGAATGTCGAAAATTAGGTATTCCAATTGTTTCTATTTTAGACACAAATTGTGATCCAGATTTAATTGATATTCCAATTCCTGGTAATGATGATGCTGTAAGATCAATTAAACTTATTTTAAAATCCTTAACAGATAGTATTATAATGGGTAAATCTCAATATAAATAAATATAGTTTAGAGAATCTTGTAAGACTTTATGAAATTGTATAAAAACTTAACAATTTTAGATCATAGTAAAATTGTTAAGTTTTTATACAATTTCATAATAAAGATTTACTATTCATCTTCCACTACGTTTCCTAAAATGCCCCGAGTTATTAAGTCAATGAAAGTATTCTCAGTAACTGTTTTAGTTGTAAGGGACTTAATAACTTATATTTACCAATTTCTTAATCTCAACCCTTGTAATATTTTGCAACTTTCTTACAGGTTGATAAATATTCAATTACCCTACTTTCTTTTGTAAGTAATAGTGAATTAACAAATATTGAAACATGAAAATTTTTTTTGGTCGTAAGCATTTTTTTTTAGTTTCATAGATTTGAAAATTAATTAGCTGTAAAATATATAATACGTATTTTATATGTCTATTTCTGAACTTTATTTTTAAATTTAAACATTCTATTATTATAGAACTATAATTATGTATATGTATTATATGTTTAAGTTAAAAAAAAGCAAATATTTCAAGTTAAATCATACCATCGTAAATGATATATAAAATATTTAATTTTTTATCTAGCTTTAAAAAGCTAGATAAAAATAAAGACTGTTAGTCAATAGGACGCATAGATAATACTGGCTCATTAGCACGATTAATCCCTTTTTCGAAACCAGCCGCCGCCGCACGAGCACGACCTGAATGCCACCAGTGTCCAACTAAGAAGAAGAATCCTAAGAAGAAATGTGAACAACATAACCATGAACGTGGTGATACATAGTTTACAGAGTTAATTTCTGTTGCTACACCACCTACAGAGTTAAGTGAACCTAAAGGAGCATGAGTCATATATTCTGCAGCACGACGTTCTTGCCATGGTTGAATATCGTTTTTAATTTTATTGATATCTAAACCATTTGGACCACGTAATGGTTCTACCCAAGGAGCTCGTAAATCCCAGAAACGCATTGTTTCACCACCGAAAATAATTTCTCCACTTGGTGAACGCATTAAGTACTTACCTAAACCAGTTGGACCTTGTGCTGATGAAACATTAGCACCTAAACGTTGATCTCGAACTAAGAAAGTAAAAGCTTGAGATTGTGAAGCTTCTGGACCAGTTGGACCATAGAATTCACTAGGATATGCTGTATTGTTGTACCAAGAATATAATGAAGCTGTAAGACCCATTATTGAAATAGCAGCTAAACTATAAGAAAGATATGCTTCACCTGACCATACAAAAGCACGACGAGCCCAAGCAAATGGTTTTGTAAAGATATGCCAAATACCACCAGTGATACATAAAATTGAAACCCAAATATGGCCACCAACAATATCTTCCATATTGTTAACAGATACTACCCAACCATCTCCACCAAATGGAGAACGGAAAACGTAACCAAAAATAACAATTGGGTTTAAAGTAGGAGTTGTAATTAAACGAACATCTCCACCACCTGGTGCCCAAGTATCATAAACACCGCCTAGGTACATCGCTTTAACAACTAATAAGAAAGAACCTAGACCTAAAAGGCATAAATGAATACCTAAGATAGTTGTCATTTTGTTTTTATCACGCCAGTCATAACCGAAGAATGGGAAAGATTCTTCTAATGTATCTGGACCTAATAAAGAGTGATAGATTCCACCGAATCCTAAAACAGCTGATGAAATTAAATGAATTACACCCACTGCGAAATATGGAACAGTTGAAACAATTTCACCACCTGGTCCAACACCATAACCTAACGTTGCTAAATGTTGCATACAGATAAAACCTTGTTCATATAAAGGTTTTTCCGGTACAAAATGCGATACTTCAAATAAAATCATTGCGCCAGCCCAAAATACCATTAAACCAGCATGTGCTACGTGAGCACCTAATAATTTACCTGAGACATTAATTAAACGAGCATTTCCACTCCACCAAGCAAAGCCTGTAGACTCGATGTCGCGACCTGCTATACTACTATTAAAGGGCGTTTCCACGTGGTAATACCTCCTCAGGGAATACAAAGTTTTCATGCGGTTGATCTTGCGCAGCCATCCATGCACGAATACCTTCGTTTAATAAAATATTTTTTGTGTAGAATGTTTCAAATTCTGGATCTTCTGCAGCACGTAATTCTTGTGATACAAAATCATATGCACGTAAGTTTAATGCTAAACCAACAATACCAATAGCACTAGTCCATAAACCAGCAACAGGTACAAATAACATGAAGAAGTGTAACCAACGTTTATTTGAGAATGCTATACCAAAAATTTGTGACCAGAAACGGTTTGCTGTTACCATTGAATATGTTTCTTCTGACTGTGTTGGTGTAAACGCACGGAATGTGTTTGCAGCATCACCATCTTCAAATAAAGTATTTTCTACAGTTGCACCATGAATGGCACAAAGTAAAGCACCACCTAAAATACCTGCAACACCCATCATGTGGAATGGATTTAATGTCCAATTATGGAAACCTTGTAAGAATAATAAGAAACGGAAAATTGCAGCAACACCAAAACTAGGAGCAAAGAACCAACTTGCTTGACCTAGCGGGTATAATAAAAATACTGAAACGAAGATTGAAATTGGACCTGAGAATGCGATTGCGTTATATGGACGGATACCTACTAAACGAGCAATTTCAAATTGTCGTAAACAGAAACCGATTAAACCAAATGAACCATGTAAAGCAATAAATGTCCAAAGACCACCAATTTGACACCAACGTGTAAAATCACCTTGTGCTTCTGGGCCCCATAAAAGTAATAATGAATGGCCCATACTGTTAGCTGGAGTTGAAACTGCAGCTGTTAAGAAGTTACAGCCTTCAAGATATGAAGTTGCTAACCCATGTGTATACCATGATGTTACAAATGTTGTACCAGTCATCCAACCACCTGCAGCTAAATAAGCCGTTGGAAATAATAATAAACCTGACCAACCAACAAAAACGAACCGGTCTTTCTTTAACCAGTCATCAATAAGATCAAATAAGCCACGTTCTTGGTTTTGCCCAATAGCTATGGTCATATTTTAATAATCCTTTAATTAAATTAGTTAAGGAGTAAACAATAATTAATAGTTTTTACTCTAGTCTTGTCAACTTGTAACTACTATTATATGTCAATATCAAAATAAATTTTTAAAATTTTTTTAAATAGTTCAATGTTAATGAAAATAATAAAAATTAGAAATTAATTTACTTTTAAAGTAAACGAGAAAAATCTAACTTTTTCTCGTTTTAAGTTGATAAGTTAACTAATATCATCAATCGAAATATAGATAAAGAACAATGCCATACTAAGAGCCGGGAAAACTATCCCAACAATGGGAACTAAAATTGAAGGTAAAAATGCAGCTGCCATATTTTTATCTTAATTATTAAAGTTTTTAATGAATAGTTATCAACTATATAAATTGATAATATTAATTGTATATGAAAAAAAGTTAGAATTAAACATTAATATAAATCAAAAAATTCCATATTTTTATAGTAGAATTAATATTATTAAATCTAAGATTTTTACTATTATAAATTTTATATATATATATAGATTTTACTTATGGAAACTTTATTATTATCTCGTTTACCAGAAGCGTATGTTGTTTTTAGTCCTATTGTAGATGTTCTACCAATTATTCCAGTTTTCTTCCTATTATTAGCATTTGTGTGGCAAGCAGCAATTGGATTTAGATAATTTTAAATTTGTAATTACTATCTTTTAAATTATAACGTTTTGTTATAAACTCTTATTAGAATATTTACATTTATATTTAAAAATTAACATTAAATGGTAGAACCTTTATTATCTGGAATAGTTTTAGGAATGATCACTGTCTCAGCATTTGGTCTTTTCGTTGCGGCTTTCTTACAATATCGTCGTGGTAATCAATTTGAAATCTAATTTTCATATCAATCTTGTAACTTTTAAAGTTACAAGATTGATATGAAAATTAAAAACTAAACTTAAAAAGTTTAATTGACATTATTAATAATTTATACTACTATTAAATATTAATATAAAAAAAGATAAAAATTTTTAACTAATTGCTGGTGTAGCTCAACGGTAGAGCAACGGATTTGTAATCCGTAGGTTGGGGGTTCAAATCCCTTCACCAGCTTTTCAAATTGTTTAAATAAAGCTAATAGTTTTTAAATTTTTTTTAAAATTAATGTTGTTTCAATTAATATTATTAGGCCCAGTAGGAATCGAACCTACATTGGAAACTTAGAAGGTTTCTGTCCTAATCCGTTAGACGATAGGCCCTTGAATTATATGGGTAATACAGGATTTGAACCTGTGACCTTCTGCTTGTAAGGCAGACACTCTACCGCTGAGTTAATTACCCATTACTGAAATAAGTTATATATATATACCTTAAAATTTTGATAACGTCAATATTAAAATGATTTTTTAATAAGAAATATTATCATTCTAATATTGTGTTTTAATTCTTAATATGGTAAAGTTAACTAATAATGGGTCGGTGCCCGAGTGGTTAAAGGGGGCGGATTGTAAATCCGCTGCGTTACGCTACGTTGGTTCGAATCCAACTCGGCCCAATTTCATATTTACTTATTTTTTTTACCATTCAAAATTATTTAATGGTTAAAATTTTTACCACTAAAGTACTATAATTTTATTAAACTTTCTTATGTAATAGAACATTTGCTATACAATTCTTTTTAATAAGTCAGTAAACTGTTTATTGTTAAAACACAAAATTATTAATATTAATTAAAGTAATAAATTAAACTGTAATAAAACGATAATTATAGTTTTATTTCAATACTTTTATCTAGTAATAAACTATTTTATAATGCTGTCATATTAACTATAACCCCATAAAGAATTGCAATAAATAATAATAAAAATATGACTAAGAAAAACCGCAATTTGCGAATTTTAAATAAATTTTTAACAGGTGTTAGAATAATTATAATTAATCCAGCAACACTACTAATAAAAAACCTTGGATAACGTAGAACATTATTCCAGAAATTATTCATACGAAATACTTTAATTCTCAACTATTTTATTCTAATTATACATGATTTGTATGGAAAATAATTTTCATATTTCTTAGTAAAAATATCTAATAGATTAAAAATAATAATTTTTTTATCATAATTCAGTTTAATTATGATAAGATTAATTTAATATTAAGTAGTACAAGGCTCTGTAGCTCAGTGGTTAGAGCAGGGGACTCATAAGCCCAAGGTCGTAGGTTCAAATCCCACCAGAGCCATCTACTTATGAAACTATTAAGTTTATTAGTTTAGGAGAAATGGCTGAGTGGTCGAAAGCAATAGATTGCTAATCTATCGTACAATTTATTGTACCCAGGGTTCGAATCCCTGTTTCTCCTTTATTAAAAAAACTAAAAATATTAAAAAGTTGACATGTTTATATAAATTATCTAATATATAATCAGATATAGTTGATACTTTGGGATTGTAGTTCAATTGGTTAGAGCACCGCCCTGTCACGGCGGAAGTTGCGAGTTCGAGTCTCGTCAGTCCCGCTATTATTTTATTAGAATCAAATTCTATCTTTTTTATCAATCTTATAAATAATTAGTATTAAATTTGAGAATGCTATTTAAAATACCATTTACTGTCCAAAGTTTATAAATTGCTTTTACTTCTAATATCTTACTAATCTTATTGATCTATATCAAGAAATCAATTTTGAAGTCTTTTGTATATAGTTAGCTAATGTGATAATACCTGCTAGAATTTTAGGACATTTAATTTCTTTTCTATTATCATTACTGTAGTAAAAAATATTTTCAATTTCATCGTATTTGAATTCTTTTGGGGTAATTTAGAATTATTTAATTAAATTAATATAAATATCCTTCCTAATTAATGCATTATTAATAGTTATAATTAAAGATTTTTATTGTAGTCTAAGGATTATAATTCCAATCGACATAGCTTCTAATAGAAGACATAATTGTTTTAAATTATCAGTCGATTTCAAAGATCTAGTAAAAACAATTATATAAATTGATACAAATTTTGAAGACTTAACTTATTGTACTCTCCACTCTAAAATAATTTCTATCTGCTCGTTCCCATTATTGTTCTTATTTTAGTATATTGTTTGGCTGTCAATGGACGATTTTAGATTTTTATCGGTTAAAAGAGTGAATCTTAGAATAAAAGTATATAAATCGATTATTGCTTTAAATATTGTTATTAATGTAATTAAGTTTAGAACGTAAAAATGGATTACTATTTTTGATTTTAAGAGTGATAGGTTAGATAAAAAAAATACTAAGAATTCTTAGGGTCTTTGGTTAGGTTATTAAAATTTCTTCATCTGTTGAAACCAATGCAAAAGATGTGGTTCTTAAAGATGATAAGATGAAAAACAATATTCTTATAATTTTACATTATAAATAAATATTTTTCTGTAATTAAATAAAGTTACTTTAATAGAATAAAATTTTGATTTAAAAAATCTAATCAAAAGTTTTATTTCTTGATTAGATTTTTTAAATCAAAATTTTATTAAGTTTTACTTGGTAAAACTGTATATTTTTTAACAAGCTCTCGGAATTCTTCACCATCAATTGTTTCTGAATCTAATAATTTCTCAACTATTAGATCAATAACCACTCGGTTATCTAATATAATTTCAGTCGCAATATGTTCACAATGATTTATAATTTTACATACTTCTGCATCAATTCGATCAGCAATACTTTGATCAGAATCACTTGATCCTAAGAACATTTGTTCATTATTATCATCTTCCAGAGCAATTGGACCAATATTTGACATACCATAACGAGTTACCATTTGACGTGCTATATTTGTAACTTGTTGTAAATCATTACTTGCACCTGTTGTTACTTCAGGATCTCCAAATACAACTTGTTCTGTAACCCGACCAGCTAAAGTTGTAATAATCCGAGCTAATAACGCTGAGCGCGATAATAAACTTTGATCTTCTTCAGGTGCAAACCATGTAAGTCCTTTAGCTCCTCCACGTGGAATTAAAGTAATTTTTTCAACCTCATCATGATTTCTTAATACTGTACCTGCGATAGCATGTCCTACTTCATGATAAGCGATTAATTTTTTATTTTTAGTATCTTCCATTGTTGTTCCAGCAATACCACCAATAATTCGATCGGCTGCTTCATTTACTTCATTCTTTGAAATTGTTTGTTTCTTATAGCGTGTCGCTAAAATTGCTGCTTCATTTAATAAGTTTGCTAAATCTGCTCCTGAAAATCCTGGTGTACGATTTGCTAATTGAACTAATGAAACATTTTCATCAAAAGGTTTATTTCTAGCATGAACTTTTAAGATTCCTATTCGACCTAATCGATCTGGTAAATTTACCGTTATTTGTCTATCAAAACGACCCGGACGAAGTAATGCTGCATCTAATATATCAACACGGTTTGTAGCACCTACTACAATGACACCTTTATTTTCTTTAAAACCATCCATTTCTGTTAATAATTGGTTTAAAGTTTGTTCACGTTCATCGTTTCCGCCACCAATTCCAGCCCCACGTTCTCTTCCAACTGCATCAATTTCATCAATAAAAACAATACAAGGTGTATTTTCTGAAGCTTTTTTAAATAAATCACGGATACGAGCTGCACCAATACCAATAAACATTTCTACAAATTCTGAACCAGCTACACTATAAAATGGCACATTAGCTTCATTTGCAATTGCTTTTGCTAATAATGTTTTTCCTGTTCCAGGAGGCCCAACAAGCAAAACACCTTTTGGTATTTTTGCACCAACAATTGTATATTTATCTGGTTCTTTTAAAAAAGAAACAATTTCTTCAAATTCTGCTTTTGCTTCATCTATACCTGCAATGTCATCAAATGAAATACCAGTGTCGGGACGTTGATCAAAACGAGCAGGTGATTTACCTAAATTCATTGGAGATGAGCCTGAATTTCCTGAGAAGTTATCCGAATTTTGGAAGAAAAATATTAATCCACCTATAAATATTAATGGTAATATTAAATTGCTTGCAATAGTTACAAATATGTTTTTTCTTGCGACAGGATGTGCATCAAAATCGATATTATATTCTTTTAATTTTTGAATAAGTTGTGATGCTCCTACTGGAATTTCAACTCGAATTGATTGAGGTCGATTTCCAAGTTCTGGACTTGATGCTTGAACAATTGCATTTCTACTGTTATCATAAAGGTCAACTTGTTTTACCCAGCCCATTTCTAAATATTCTAAGAAGCGACCATATGTCATTCGTGAACTACTAACATTTGAATTAATTTCTGGTTTATTAGTTGCTACTTGTGGCGTACCAAACTCTCCAAAATTAGCGTTTTTAACGCCAATTATTATACAAGCCACTAGGAATAATCCTAGCAGAAGTTTCTGTATTAGATTACGATCCATTTTATTTTCTAATTAATTTTTATATAAATTTATTCTTACTTAAATATTAACATAAACTAATAGACAAAACCAACAACTTTTAAAATTTCCCTTAGCATTTTTGTTAAAGGGAGAGGGTAAACTTGTGATTCCAACCGTCCAAGCTAAAACTTTAATAAAGAATTAAATTCTATTTGCTCTTCTCTTTCTTAAAACCATTACAGCTGCTCTGATTTCTCTTTTTAATTAACGGTTTCTTAATATATTCGAATACTTATTTAAAGAAAAATCTTTAATTTATGTTTTAACAAGCCATCTCTCAGTACGTCTTTGAGTTGACTAAGATTTTAAAGGATCAAATTATTAGTGCTATCCAAGGTGCTCACGACGTAGTTGATATTGTTGAAGATATAGCTTGTGATAACAAACGTTGTATAATTCTTGGTTTCGTTGCATTAGCTTCAGATAATGTATGTTTTTATCTTTTAGGAACTGACTTTATTAGCGCAGGTAGTCTAGGTGTAAGCATTTTCTATTGTCGTTCAAATATTGCTTGTAAAGATAGACTAGGTGCTCTATTTGGATGCAGAAATTAGAAAAAAATTTAGCCGTGAATCTTAGCAGTAATAAGACCAAAAAGGTTTTGTAGGAATATCTATAGTTTTATTAGGTTTGGCTGGAATTAGGGTTGCATTTTCTGTAATTTAATTAATCTTATTATCATATTCTGTTAGTAATTTAGCGAGTTCTTGAGTTTGCTGTTCCTTACTAATATTCATAAATAATTTTTTTTATTAATATGTGAAATTGCCTGTTATTCTATATTCTAATATAAATACAGAAAAATAGTAAAAATTAAGAATTTTTAAATTTTTATTATTAAAATCTTATAATTTTAATATACATTAGTAATTAGTATCTTATATATTATATAACTTTAGTACATTATTAACTTATGATAAGTCGTGGTTCACAAGTTCGTATTCTTAGAAAAGAATCTTATTGGTTTAATGAAGTTGGAACAGTAGCAACAGTCGATCAAAGTGGGATTCGTTATCCTGTTGTTGTTCGATTTGAAAGTGTAAATTATAGTGGTGTAAATACTAATAATTTTGCACTAGATGAATTAGTAGAAGTTAATCCAAAAAAAGATTAAGAAGTATGTGACTTAATCAAAAAGGTTTAAAAAGTAGAGTAATTAACGAATAAATTGCTCTACTTTTTTTATTATGATATTATTTTTTAATTAAAAATTTTATTCAATTTTAATAATGTATGATTTCTACTCCTCAAATTGGAAAAGTCGCTCCTAATTTTTTAACGGTTGCGGTTTATAAAAATAGATTAGGAAAAATTAGATTATCAGATTATCGTGGGAAAAAATATGTTGTTTTAATTTTTTATCCAGCTAATTTTACGCCTGTTTCACCAACCGAACTAATTCTTTTGAGTGATCGAATTTCTGAATTTAGAAAATTATCTACTCAGATACTTGCAGTTTCGGTTGATAGTCCGTTTTCTCATTTACATTATTTACTTTCGAAACGGGCACAAGGAGGCTTAGCGCATTTAAATTATCCGTTAATTTCCGATTTAACACAGACTATAAGTAAGAATTATCACTTATTAACTGATGATGGTCTTTCTTTTCCTGGTTTATTTATTATTGACAAAGAAGGAATAATTCAATATTATACAGTTAATAATTTATTATGTGGCAGAAGTGTAAATGAATTACTACGCATATTACAATCTATTCAATATGTAAAAGAAAATCCGGGTCAAGCATGTCCTGTTGATTGGAAATATGGTGATCAAATTTTATATTCACA
>Ga0209253_10001043_pt1 | contig 24338 bp, 24 predicted proteins | sample FrelakmetBRP12BR_FD_187145 | JGI IMG/M metagenome (GOLD analysis project Ga0209253, IMG submission 187145) | Freshwater lake sediment microbial communities from the University of Notre Dame, USA, for methane emissions studies - BRP12 BR (SPAdes)... | ecosystem: Environmental > Aquatic >...
CAAGCCGGGGCCGACAAGTGGACTGTATACGCTCCCCTGCTTGAGGCTAGCGGAAAGTACAGCGTTGACGTGAGCTTCACGGCAAAAGGTAACGCTGATCTGGTCGCAATTATCACGACAAACACGCTTAACTTGGGGGACGTGAAGGATCTCCCGAAGACGCTTGCAGAAAGCCGCGTTTCAACGACGGTAAAGTGAAGCTACTCGCTGCTTTAGCTGCTTGGGCTCTCTTCTTAAAGGCACAGCAGTTTGTGCGGCTGTGGCTCCCGCCCATTTTGCTGACGCTGCGGGCTCCTTGTCTTTTCTAGCGACTACTTTCAACATCACAAAATATAAGTAAAAACAGCGCGAGCATAGGACATCATTAATAATGATAATTGTATAGTTAGACCCTTTGTGGCTGACTGAAGGTGGTCGTTAAAAGAGGTGTATGCATTGACAAACCAAGCGGAGTACGGATGGACTGTAAAGACCGTGGGCGAACGCGAGATCATTGAGAAGCACTGGCCGGGCAACATGATGGACTACGAGCAAACATTTGCTGAATTTCGCTTCGAAGATGTCGAAAAGGAGTTCACCTGGCACGAGACCGGTCGGGTGAATGTGGCGCATGAAGCGATCGACAGACACGCCGATGGGTGGAGAAAGAACAAAGTAGCCCTCTACGCTGACGGTCCTGACGGAGCACGCAAGTACACGTTTCTTGACCTAAAGCTTCTTTCGAACAAATTCGCAAATGTACTAAAGAGCCTTGGCGTTGCCCGTGGGGATCGCGTCTTTACGTACATGGGTCGTTACCCTGAACTCTATATCGCAGCGATTGGGACGGTCAAGAACGGTTCCGTTTGGGGGCCACTGTTCGGAGGATTCAGGGCAGAGGCCGTCTTGGACCGGCTTTTGGACAGCGGCGCGAAGGCCTTGGTCACCACGCCCGATCTCAAGACGTCGAGCGTCGACGAGATCCTCGATGACCTACCCGATCTCGAACACGTGATCGTCGTGAAGTCCGACGGTGTCGAAAGGACCGGAGCCACGCACACGGTCAGCTTCGAAGCGGAGATGAAACACGCTTCGACTGCGCATCAAACGGAGTGGATGGATCGCGAAGACCCCGTAATGATGCACTATACGTCCGGAACGACGGGCAAGGCGAAAGGTGTCGTCCACGTCCACAATGCGATGATCGGACATTACATCACGACGAAGTACGTACAAGACGTCACAGATAACGACATCTACTGGTGCACAGCAGATCCCGGGTGGGTCACAGGTACTTCTTACGCGTGCTGGGGTCCGTGGTTAAACGGCACGTCGCAGGTCTCGTATAGCGGACGATTTGACTCTGCGACGTGGTACGGCATCATCGATCAGTATCAGGTAACCATCTGGTACACCGCGCCGACGGCGCTCAGGCTCCTCATGAAGGACGGGCTCGCCGTTGCGAGCAAGTTCGATTTCGAGAGCTTGCGCTATATCACAAGCGTCGGTGAGCCGCTCAACCCTGAGGTTATACGCTGGGGACTTAAGGCCTTCAAGCTGCCCATCCACGACAACTGGTGGATGACCGAAACAGGCCAGATACTCATCGCGAACTATCCGTGCATGTCTATTCGGGAAGGTTCAATGGGGCGCCCGTTTCCGAGCATCACGGCATCGATCGTCGATGACTTGGGCAAGGAGCTTCCCCTGAACACACCAGGCAACCTCGTCATCAAGCCGCCGTGGCCCGCACTAATGCGTGCCATCTGGAAAAACGAGGAGAAGTACAAGAGCTACTTCGAAATTCCGGGATGGTATAAGACGGGCGACAGCGCGTTTCGCGACGAGGACGGCTACTTCTGGTTTATGGGGCGTGTTGACGACGTTATAAAGACATCAGGAGAACGGGTGGGCCCGTTCGAAGTCGAAAGTGCGCTCGTTGAGCACCCCGCGGTCGCTGAGGCCGGCGTTATCGGAAAGCCCGATGCGCTTCGAGGCGAGATCATAAAAGCGTTCGTGAGTCTACGAGCGGGACATGAACCCTCTGAATCGCTGAAACAGGATATCGCGCAGTTTGTCAAAAAGCACCTAGCAGCGCACGCTTTTCCGCGCGAAATTGAGTTTATGGACAAGCTCCCGAAGACGCGTAGCGGTAAGATCATGCGCCGCGTGCTTAAAGCGCAGGAGCTTGGACTGCCGATGGGAGATCTCGCCTCACTTGATGAGGAGTGAGTTCCTCTCACTTTTTTTTCTTATTTGTAAGCTAAGCGTTTTTCAAAAGGAGAGATCAAATATTAACAGAAGATATTTGGCTGCGTTGCTTGCGGCCCTGATGCTCGGGACCGTATTCGTGGCCGGATGCACGTCTCCGACAACGACGTCGCCGACTCCATCAACAGCGATTTCAGAGGCGACGTCAACTGCACGGACTCGTGACGCATTCCTTGAGCAGTATGTTATTTCGCTTGAGCGAGTGCTCATGAACGATACTACCGTTTCTGCTTGGGGTGCTAAGTGGCAGAACGAATCAGCAGTCAGCATACAAACGCAGTTCAGAAATGTAACGTCAAGCCAGAACCTAAACTGGAATGTCACAGTTATTCGTTTTACATCGATAGACGACGCGACAAACTACGCTAATAGCAACACCGCAGGACTTATCACCACAAATTTGACGAAAGTGATTTCTCTCCCTTATAAAGCGTATGAACTAACGAAAGGGAGTGCGCCGAATGTTTATAACGCTTGGATTAACTTCGAGATTAGAGATCGTCGATTGGACACAATCCAGCAGATTGATGATATAGTAATTATAGACTCGTGGCGAACAAGTTCGAGCTAGAAAAAAGCCGATTGGCTCAACGTAGAGCGCGCTATTTTTAGTTTCATCGAGGCTCTGCAAAAGTTGCTTTCAGCCTCTTTGTAAGACTAAAAATGCAATGTTGAGGAGAATGACGTGATCGTGTATCCCCTCTCTTTTATTCTCATATCCTTAAGTAGCTGCTTTATTCTTTGGTGTATACAAAATGAAGGAAGTTGAAACGAATATCACTGAGTTTCGTATTTTATTTCGCGATCATGGGCGTTTACAGCCTAAGTTTGTTGGAGTACACGAGCTGCTCAAGAACAGCATCCACCAGTCGGGCGATCTCAGCGACATATATTACGCTCCTTCTGATGCCTACGCTGAACTGGAAGCGACGTGGCCAGCAGATGAAGGAACGCTCAATGCAATAAAGACGATCTCAGCAGACTCCGTTGCGGTGCTCCATTGCAGCACATACGTGAAGCGCTTCGATTACGTGAAGGATGAGCCCAATATCAAGTCGATCATATTGAGCAAAGGCTACGACGTTGGCGTTTGCACGGGACGGAGTTTCGTTAAGTACTTCTGCAGCGATATTATCTATGCCGATCGCTTTTTCAGCTATCGTTTTGGTGACCGAAAATACTGGTTTGTCTGTTACTTGAGGTCAATTGACGATGCCGAGCTTATTAGCGACAAATTTATTGAGCTCTATGGTCCAAGCCGTGGGCCTAAAGTGTTTGCATGGCTTGAAGAGACGCTTCTTAGCGAAAGAGCTGGAAAGTACTCAATTTGAACCACGATAGATTATTTATTGTGGCAGATGTTTCTCGTGAATCAAACTTATCCTGTGATTGTCTTTGAGGTTTGAGATTTATGAATAACGTTATGCCTTCTAATACGCCCCTTGACGACGAAACAAAAGAGCACATCGCCAATGCGCTCTGGATGCGCACATTTGAACCCGAAAAAATAGAATAAGACGTGGCGGTGAAGCTTCATGATACCAAGAACAGCGCGCAGTCCTTTGGCACGCGTATGAACGCATACCTTGATTGGCTCCTTGCGCACCCACAATCCCATAACCCAAATTATACGCTACGTTATTCTACTCTCAAGCCCTTATGTAATGAACTCACGCCTCATCAAGCGTACGTGATAATAAACAAATTTCTTGGCCTTAATGCAAGCCAGGGCTTCGGTCTATTGCCCGAGAAGGCCGATCTGCAGTTTCCTCGCGACCACCTGCCTCAGCTGAAAACCCAAGTTGGCTGGCACTTCTTTGTAGGCAGCTGTTGGGACGCCGAGGGGCGAGAATTCGGTGTCGAGTACATGTTATTCCGCGCCCCTCTACTCAATCCCGTATTGGCTGCGCAATTTAACCTTACTGATGTTGAGAATCAGGTCATCGAACTCCAACTAGGCATCAGTGAAGCGGGCGATAGACATTATCAAGCGGATCCTGTGGTGATTGCAGGCACGACGGGCCTCATAACGTGTGGGCTTGCACCTTTTCACTACGTAGTTGGTCGTAACCGGATTGAGAGTTCTAAAAGTGCGTCCTTTTTCCCGCTTCATCTAGCTGCGTGGGGGGTCGAAAAAAGCGGTCCAAAAGCGAAAGAACTGGGTATCGATCTCACGTTCACTTCAGGCAAGGTGTGCCTGTTGCAGGGTGCTAATGGCTGCATGCCGTGCGTAGATGGGACGGGAACGCTCTATTATTCCATCCCAAACATGGTCGTTGCTCCAGAAAGTTCCCTTAAGATAGGAGATGAGACAATCACGCTTACACACGGCACGTTTTGGTTTGATCATCAATGGGGTTTTCTGTCTGGCAATCCGCAGTCCTCTGTCTTGCGCGCCGCTAACAACACCAAGCAGCCCGAACCGCCAGGATGGGATTGGTTTATGACACAATTTTACGGGAATCGACAGCTTACTATGTTTGCTCAGCACACGAACGCATATTTAGGTTATTACTATAAGACTGGGCCGCGGCCACCCGAAACCTTGCGGGTTGACGTTATCGGAAAGTACATGGACGAGCAAAAAAACCTTGCTAATACGGTCGGCACGCTTACGGTGCCTCAATGGGTGAAGAGCGACTACTCACCAAACCCAGCGCGATACCCCAAGACAAACACGTGGTACCCGAACCGATGGGAGTTTACGTTCGACGAAATCGTACCTCAAGATATCCAGTCATTTTTGCTCATCCCTATTGTCGAATCCGGGCAGATGAATTATTTTGCAAATGGCAGTCAGTACGCAGAAGGGGCAGTCTACGTGCGCGCGATCAACGGAGACGATATCGGCCGTGGCTTTGCTGAGTCCGTGCAATACGCGGATACGACAGACACGATGCTTACGCTTGGGGGCATCACTGACGCACAAGCACGTCGCATCTTGCGTAACCCTGAGATAAGTTCAGGGATACAACGCATACAAAGTCTTTTTTATGTAGCACTACATCGGTCTGATTTAAGGCATCCTCGAATCACAGCAAGGACCCGAGATGTTCGCAGGGCTCACACAGTCTAAGGGTCATGGCCGACATTAACGTAGGTCGAGCCTACTCGCTCTTTAGTTAAACTCGCAAATTACATCAGTTCTCAAAAGATAGTAACCTGCTTTGTTTTTGTTCGACGAACCAGCAAAGGTAGCGCTGATAAGTTAATTATTTACCTGTGGTGGCGTTTGTTACGTAATGGGCCTTCTTTCAGATCTTCTAGTTTTAGTGTTAATTCTCGTAATCGTGCTCTTGGCTTTTACAATCTTTATTCACTTATTGCCATTGTTGATACTTGTTGCTTTAGTGCTTTTTGTGATATGGTTTCTATTTTATCGACAAGATCCACGACGATCAGTCGCTTATTAGTTTCACGTAAGTCTTAGCTTCCGTGGCATGGCCAAACTCTCAAGAGCTAGACTTAGCCTGCTTAAACAGACACTCAAATCTATTTTCCTGCGAGTTATTGAGATTTAGAGCTTACAATCGTGCGTGTTTAAAAACTGTTTCTAATACTGCGTGTGAAGAGTCATTTAATCAACTGCTGCTTGAAACAGTTGTCGTTTGTGAGCAAATATTCAGTGTGCAAGTTTAAACGGTTTCTTAGAAATTGTGGCATTCAAAACTTGAGCTTATGGCTATTTTAGCAAGGAGAAGAAACACTTAAAATTGACTCCTGCGTTGAAACGTATAAAAATGAGCTTACTTAACTCCGTGATCTTACTCATCGCTTTTCTCTTTTTGGTATTCACATTCTGGCCAGGAGCCCTCGCAGTAGTTATCGTATGGCTGCTCTTGCAATTCATAAAAAAGCGTCGACGTTTGAACGAAATGGAGGGCAGTAACAAAACGAAGCAATAGTTACCTACTGAACGTGATGACAAGGCGCTGCGAGGATTAAAATTGCCGAAGGAGCTTAAATTCGAACCTAGCTTTATTCTAGAGCGTTGTTGTTCTCAAAATCTGTCATTATCGAAATCTAATCCCGTTTATCCGAGATAAAAAATATATATAAGTTAACCAATAAAAATTACTGTTAAATTTTTTTGCTAACGCTCTTACGCTGCTTCTTGACGTGATAGAAACGAGATAATTTGATCTAGTAACTTACACGAGTGGCAAAAAAGAGATCTAGAACGGAAGCCTTAAATCTTGTGTATTTCATGTGAAGTGGAGTGAGTGATAAGATGATCGAGCTAAACACGATGCCAAAAAAAATAGCGTACTGCGAGCGTTGCGGCAGTCCAATTGTTATTAAGACGTGGTTCTCTAATCTGTGCCACGAGTGCTCACGTGCTGAATTCATCGAGCACTTCAATTCGCTTGCATCGTGAGAGGTAAAATAACTCTTTTTTTTTGTTGTTTGACTTGAGATAAGAGTGGAATTTCACACGCCAATTTACGCTGTCTTCGATGATGATCAGAAGCAACTACCGCGTTTCTACCAACTATTTGATTCTGATTTTTCTCGCTTTTTAAGTCTTTAAAGACTTATAGGGGCCCATAACGTTGAAAATAGTCGTAGCTTTAGTTAGAGGTAAATCTTCATAAGGTCATAAGCGATATCAACCCGTCCAGGGAACTTCTCTTTAACAACATCAACCATAGCATCCTCCTGCCCGCTCGCATGTGGGTACAGGTGAGTAAGCACGATTCTATCAATATGCCGGTCAAATATAAGGTCGCGTAACTTCGATGGTATCGTATGGTTCGAGATCGAAGCGTACGAATCCGGGAACGAGCATTCGTGGATTAACACGTCAACCTCTCCGTGGCACAGATCATAGACTCCTTTGCTAGGTTCAGTGTCACCTGAATATACAAGAGTAGACGTCGGCGTTTGCATACGATATGCGATTGAAGGAACGCCATGTTTGGTCATGCGGACTGAAACGACCCCGTTTCCAACGCGAATGCTATCCCCATCGTCAAGCTCGGTTATGTTGACCTCCACGGTAAGATAATTATAAAGGTCAAGTAACTGCTCGACGTGGCGTCGCGTGCCAGCCGGGCCAAACACGTTCATCGTCTGCACAGGCATGTTTGAATCCACGGCTACAAGTTGCTGAGCCTTAAGAAGCGCTAGAAAATCCGAGTTATGATCTAGGTGGTTATGAGTAAAGAACACCTTATGTATCTTGAGGTAATCGTACCCGCTTTGCACAATACGGCTCAAAATGCCTGCCCCACAATCAAAGAGTACCAGTTCTTCTGGAGTTTTAACGAGTATACCCGACTGAGCCTTTTCGAGCTGTGGAATCGCGACGCCCGTCCCGAGGAGAATAATATTCATAGAAATCCGATACCCCATGAAAGCTTCATATACATAGCGTTTGCTTAGCTCTCACAGCAAAGGCGCAGCGCCGTCTCGACTGCCATTTCTGGGGAGTTTGCTGGAACCGTCCCCTCAATTTTCCACTTAGAGGCCAATGTGACAACTGGCTTTGCCATCTGAAGCGCGAGGGCAATTTCAGAAAGCGTGCCGTATTCACCAGCGATTGCGATAAGACAATCGGCCGCTCGTGCGATGATTGCATTTCGTGCGTGACCCATGTCCGTAGGTATTTTAACATCAATAAAATGGTTTGCTTCGGTTTTTGAAGGGCCTGGAAGAATACCTACTGTGAGTCCTCCTGCAGACTGTGCACCTCGTGCAGCGGCCTCCATGACCCCCTCCCTTCCTCCACAAATGAGGATTGCCTTGTGCGACGCGATAAGACTTCCCGTTCGCTCGGCAATATGCTCGATCTCGCTTGAGCAGCTCCTGCTTCCAATTATACCTATTTGAGGACTACTATTCACTCTGACACTTCCTTGAAAGTACTAGATTTCTGTTGATCCACGATGAAGCTTTCCCTAGGTTATCTTACGGATCACGAATGTTATTTTGACTCTCAAATCCTTTTTTATTAAGGAATATTCCCCTAAAATCGAAAAAATACCGAAAAAGTATATATATGTTGAAAATCTCAGTATAGCTCGAGGTAACTCAAATGGCAGAATTACAAGCAGCAGGAGTAAGTAGAATCATCCGAAAAGCTGGAGCAGAGCGTGTGAGCGCTGAAGCGACAGAACAGTTCAGGGAATATCTAGAGATGTACGGCAAGGAACTTGCCGAAGAAGCAATCGAAATGGCTAAGCACGCGGGCCGGAAGACGGTCAAAGCGGAAGACATCAAACTCGCCTATACAAGACTTAACCGATAATTCCGGATTCTCTCTTTAATAGCATCTCGCTAACAAGGGGTGCTATTGCTTATTTTTTTAGATTTTTTGTCTATCTTTAACGTCCATAACAAGCCATTTTCCAGTAGTATGGCAGTTCTCGCAGGTTAGTTTCTCTAGCTCGATGAAATCAGTCCAGATTTCTGCGCTACAGATGCGGCATCGATAAAGATAAGTTCTCATGTCACTCCCTCGTTTGGGATCACACTTCTAGCTTAAAGCGTATTAAATCTTCTTACGCTTAAAGCAGCTGACATCAGCAACGTCGCAATTACTTAGTAGTACGCTTGCTAGGCGTTATGCTGATTTACCTTCACAAAATTGAATCTAGCTTGGCGCGCATTAATTCGAGCCAAACGCAGCGGTTCAGGTAATCTATGGCTCATCATACTTCGTTGGACGACTTCCAAGGCGTCTGGCAACGAAATGCGATGGCCTGGACTTATAAAGATTGGCTTGGCCCCCATCACTGTTTTTAAGACGAAACCGAGCTTTCTGCCCTTAAACTTCAATGGAACGCAGCGACAAATTTGATCTGGTTCAACGTATTCTACACAGAGCGTTATTTTTGATACGCCTATCGTTGATATGTTGAGAGCAACCGATGTGTGATGCTTATCCAACAAAGCGTGGGTGGTTGATGCCACATCCGTGCACGATTACTACGTCGGGCCTCATGCGAAGCTTCTTTAGAGCAGCTATCGCTGCAGGACCCTCACGGAAGAAGAGTAGATCTGCGACGTAGTGACTCTTTACGTATGAACTTGCGGTTTATTCGTCAACAACATTCATTAATGAGTTAACTACAACAGCTGACGAAAAAACAACGTCATTCGAAAACGATTGGGCAACTGCCCCGATGAACACAAAATCTTCAAGAGGACCATCAAGAATTACCTGTGTAGCGATCTCTATCTGAATCCTAATCAAATCATGAAATTGTCTTGCGCCTAGTGCGACCATCGCCGACGAGTAAAGCCTCCTAAAGCTCAAGAACCACAATTCTATTTACAATGCACCAGTATCGCGCTTATATGTCGGGAAGTCAGTTTTGCTGTACCCTCTTTTGATAAAATGCTTCGTAAAGACTTCCTTATATCGTTTCGCTACTTCTTTCCACGTGATCGAGCGCCCATACATATACGTCCTAATCTCCATCTCCCTTCTCAGACGATCGTTACGCATCAATGTGGTAATTGCTTCTGCTATTTCATATGGAGAGTTTGATTCGAGAATCACGCCGCGTTCATCAGCCAACGCATCTAGTGCGTGCAAGTACGGTGTTGCTATAATGGCTTTTCCGCAGCCGACCGCCTGAGAGAGCACGCCACTTACGATCTGATCTCTAGCGAGATAGGGCAGCAAGCAGATATCTGTCGCGAGAAAGTGTAAGATCAGGTTCCGGTTTGTGAGGTATCTGTCGACAAATTTTACGTTATCTGTTAACTCTAGATTAGCAATGATCTCTTTTAAACGTGCACGATAGCTTTCTCCTTCGTTCTTTATAACGTTTGGATGGGTCTCTCCAACGACTAAATAAATAACGTTCATCGCGGGATTATCGGCGATCACCTTAGGTAGCGCTTCAAGGACATATTCGATGCCCTTTGCGGGGTGAAGCAACCCGAATGACCCTAACACAAACCTGTGAGAGAATCCGAGCTTCTTCTTAGGCCGCTCCGTACTGATGAATGGGACGTCTGGAACGCCATGAGGGATAACCTTCACTTTTTCAGGTCCGACTCCAAATGCGTTTTTCAAGATATCGACGCCAACGTGTCCCGGCACAACGACCTCTGCCGAAAGATGATAAATCTCGCGTGTTACCGCTTTGGCCTCTTCTGGTGGCTTCGGTAAAACTGTATGAAGCGTTGTTACGATTGGCTTTTCAAGAACGTCCATGAAATCAAGGATATACCGGCCCCATGAGCCTCCGTACAATCCGTATTCGTGTTGTATGTTTACCACATCAGTACGCGATGCGTTAATCTTATGCGCTGCCTCGACGAAGCTGATCGGATCAGTGTCTTTAATGACGTAAGCTACCCTCGATTTAGGATAAATAAGTGGACTCAAACATCCATAAGCACTCGAGTCCTTGTTCGCATCGATGGCGCATACATTTGCTTTTATTTCAGGATTCTCGTTGATGAGATTAAAAAGCAGATCTTGCGTGTAAGTAGCTATGCCACATTCTCGAGGTGGAAACGTACTAACAAACGTAAGGCCAAACCGGTTGCGTGGCATCAGGCTGTATATGGAGTCCGACTCTCTTAAACCTATTGAACTGCCGATTAAACGATCAGCAGACACATGCGAGCTATTTTGAACTCTTTGAGGTTCTCATTTAAGAATTATTTTTTTTTCGGGTTTATTTCGCATTTAGACGGGAGCTAAGTTCCAACTCGTTCGAACGTCACAGCTACGAACAAACAGGTTTATTGCGATGCAACACGCAGACTTGCTATTCGGATAATAGTTCTTCGACAGAGGTTGTTGGAGCGACTTTTATGTGGGCAAAACGCACTTCACATATTTCTCTTTCAGGAATTAGAGAGATGTTTGCATTAACAAAACCAAACGCAATAAACCTAGGCCTTGGACAGCCGGACTTCGATACCCCCATGCACATCAAAGAAGCCGCGAAAGAGGCGCTAGACGCAGGTTTCACCGGCTACACCCCTAATAAGGGTTATCCTGAACTAATCGACGCAATCGCGCGTTATTATAGACAATACGGAGTTCACGCAAGCCAAGAACAGATCATATGCACTTCAGGTGGCAGTGAAGCCCTACATCTAGCGTTCGAAGCTTTGGTCAACCCAGGCGATGAAGTCATAATTCCTGATCCCGGATTTGTCGCGTATGCGCCACTCACGCGCATTGCAGGGGGCGTCCCGGTAAGTGCGAGGATAACGGCTAATGATGGTTTTAGACTGCAACCAAGCACCGTTGCAGATTGCATCACTGCGAAGACAAAAGTGCTTGTCATAAACTCACCTGCAAACCCCACAGGTGCGGTTCAGCGATATGACGAACTAAAGGCTTTTGTCGAACTAGCCAACGACCACGATTTTTACATAATCTCTGACGAAGTATATGACAAGATACTCTATGTCGGGGAACACGTGAGCGCAGGAAGTATCGACTCTGACCGAGTCATCGTTGTAAATTCAGTATCTAAGACCTATGCGATGACAGGATGGCGGCTAGGGTATGCAATCGCTCCTGACATGATTATCGATGAGATGTTGAAGGTACACCAGTATATCCAAGCATGTGCGCCCTCTATTTCACAAAAAGCAGCTTTTACTGCATTAAATGGCCCGCAAGAAAGCGTCAAATCGATGGTCAACGAATTTAGAGTCCGACGCGACGCCGTGATGCAGCACCTTACAGGGATTGCAGAATGCGTGACACCTGAAGGGGCTTTTTACGTTTTTCCTCGGTTTTTCACGTCTGACACGAGCCTCGAACTCACAAAGAAGCTAGCGCAAAAAGGTGTAATCGTCGTAGCGGGTTCGTCGTTCGGGCGCTTCGGAGAAAAGCACATCCGAATCTCGTATGCGGCGAGTCAACAGGCCATCGACCACGCGTTTAAAATAATCAAAGAGCAGGTATTGACGTGATAGCTGCCGCGCGCAAATTACAAAGCGTCTCGCAAATCTAACACCTTTTTTGACTTGCCTTCGGTCCGCGCTATTGTCCCTCGTTCTACGAGCTCTACTTTTGTTCTCACGTTGAGTGTATCCCTCAACGCCCTTTCCACCTTTTGTATCACGCGCTGCAAGTCGTCGACGTCACCTGTGAAGTACTCTTGTTCGAGTTCACAACGCACCGTCAATTCGTCAAGATGTTTTATCCGCTGAACAACTATCTGGAAATGAGTGCCGACTTCACGGATAGACATAAGGATGTGTTCTATTTGGCTCGGAAACACGTTTATCCCCCGTATAACGAGCATATCGTCGACTCTACCGAGTATTTTTGCTGTTCGGACACTCGTTCTCCCGCATGAACAATCTGACCCTTTTATGTACGTCACATCTCCAGTGCGGTACCGCAAGAGCGGAAGCGCTTCTTTAGTGAGTGACGTAAGGACCAACTCGCCTCGTTCGCCCTCCTTACATAGCGTCCCGTCTTGTTTTACAACTTCGACTATGAAGTGGTCGCTCCAAAAATGGAGTCCGTCCTGCTCCTTACATTCAAAGGCGACGCCCGGTCCATTTAGTTCTGACAGTCCATAAGAATCGTATGCCTTCACCCCGAGCTCGCGTTCTAGGATCGGACGCGTGTTATATGACCAGGGCTCGGCTCCAAAGCAACCGATTTTAAGTGGCAAATCACGCGTCGGATCAAGTCCCAGCTCCTTAGTCGTCTCAGCTAAATAAAGTGCATATGAGGGAGTCGCGTGTACTGCAGTAACGCCGTAGTTCCTCATCATTTCGATCTGTTTTATAGTCCCACCAGTACCACTAGGAATCACCATTGCCCCAACAAGCTTTGCGCCATAGTGCATTCCGAGACCACCAGTAAATAGGCCGTAGCTGACAGCGTTTTGAAAAACGTCTGCGGAATTAACACCAACCATAGTAAGGCACCGCGCCATCATGTTTGCCCAGTTAGTGATATCGCGCGCGGTATAACCGACAACGGTAGGGGGGCCACTCGTTCCGCTTGAGGCGTGGATTCTAATTACTTGCTCGTGTGGCACCGCAAAGAGGCCAAAAGGGAAGTGATTGCGCAAGTCGCTCTTTCTTGTGAAGGGTAGCTTTTCCACATCATCCCTCTTGGTTATATCTGAGGGCGTGACGCCAAGTTCTTCAAGTTTTTTGTGGTAGAAGGGGACGTTTTCTTAGACCCGCTGAACAGTATTTCTAAGACGGATGCCCTGAAGCTCCTCAAGCTTTTCAATGGGCAGGGTCTCTTCTGTAGGTTGCCAATATTCGCGTAGTTCACCTTTTCTGTTCATATGAGCTCTCCTATCGTGTAACAGCTATTTAACGAGCTTTTTTATTGAGAGCCTTCACGCTTTTGTGAAATAAGTTCCTTGAACTGCACTGCTTCAAGACTTTGCGGGTCTATTTCAAGCGCCCTATCAAAACAGGATAGCGCTTCATCGTAGCGTTTAAGGCTGTAAAGCGCGCTGCCTTTTGATGTCCACGCAAACTCATCGTTCTCGTCAATCTCCAATACGCGATCGAAAGACGCTATGGCATCTACATAATTTCCTAACCCATCGTGCGAACTACCCTTAAAAGAAAGTGCGTAAGTATCGTCGGGATTTATGTCGAGCACCTTGTCAAAAACTGCAATCGCTTCCTCATATCGATCGGCATTAAACAGGATGAATCCTTTTCTATTGAGCACCCAAAAGTTCTCAGGGTCCAAGTCGAACGCGCGGTCCAAACACGTGATTGCTTCGTCGAAACGGTTGAGACTATCGAGCGCGAGGCCTTTGTTTATCCATGCAAGGATATAATCTGGACTAATCTCGAGAGCTTTATCGAAATTTTGCAGCGCTTCGTCAAATTTTTGCAGATTGTAATGGACATACCCTTTGTTATTGTGTGAGATGAAATAGTCTGGATCAAGATCAAGTGCTTTTTTGAAGCTCTCTAAGGCGTCAAACCATTTATACAGGCTCGCGAGAGCGAGTCCCCGACCATCCCAGGCAGAGGCGCGTGCATCGTCTATAGCAAGACCTTTATCATAATTGATAACTGCATCATCATAGCGTTCTAAGTTAGCAAGCGCATTTGCGCGGTAGAACCAAGCGTCAGCATTGTTAGGCTCAAGGAAAAGCGCCCTTTCAAACATTCCCTCTGCTTTTTCGTTATCGTTCATGAGCGCGTAACAGACGCCCATGTTAAACCAAGGCAAATCAAACTCAGGATCTTTAACTTGCGCTTTGTTGTAACAATTGAGCGCTTGTTCGTACAAGCCCTGTTTTTGGAAAAGGTACCCCTTAGCGTTGTAGGCTACCGCAAAATGATCGTCGCTTGCAATCGCTGCGTCAAACAATTGCAGAGCGGCGTCAACTTCTCCCAAATCACGCAAAATACTTCCTTTCGCGACCAGAGCGGCTGTGTGCTTTGGGTTTGCCTTTAAGGCTCTATCATAATATTTAAGCGCATCATCACTGTTGCCTATCTCCTCTGTCAAAGTACCAAATGTGAAAAGGACATCAGCATTTGAGGGTTCTTTTTTGAGGGCCTCTCTGAGTCGATCTAACGCTTCTATTGGCTTGCCTTGTTGTTGAAGCAGAAGAGCCTTTTCGACAACGTCCAACCCTGTCTTTACTATCTGAATTCCACATTCACAGCAAGTCTCTGAACCTTTTGGATTAATAGCGCCGCACTCTGGACACAGCTTTGTCATCTTTTTTTAGATGCGACTTCTGACTGATATGTTTTACTCATTGTTCACAACTGGAGCTAGCATTTCCTTTAAATGCAAAAAAAATACCTTAAGAGGTGAATTAGCCCACAAAGGGGTGAGTTCGCTTATCGCATAATGAGCGAATACAGGCAGATTACGCCTTGAACGCCTTTTGCCCGAGCTTAAACGCTCTTAAGTTAGCTGCTAGCGCTTTTTTAGGAACAAACTCCGCAATGACGTCTTCCAACGTACAAAGGGGAAGTAGGTGTGCTAGTGTACCAAGCATCACGACGTTAAGCGTCTGCGGGTGCCCCGCCTCGAGTGCAAGGCGTGTCGCATCGTAGGCAATGACGCGCCTGCACGTAGCAGTAAGCGCTTGAAGTAAATTTGCTACAGGTGGATAATCTTTACCGCCTGCTGGTACGACATGTGTGTTAATAATCGCGGTCCCGTTGGGCGATAGATACCGTGCAAATCGTAGGCACTCCGCAGGCTCCATTCCAACTATGGCATCTGCGCTTCGTAGTGGAATCAACGGTCCGTACGAGCAACCTATACGAACGTGAACCTCAACGGTTCCCCCCCGTTGTGCCATCCCGTGCGTTTCTGCAGAAGTCACCTCATAACCTTCGCGTAAAGCTGTTTCTCCCAGTACCCCTGAAGCGAAAATCGAACCTTGACCGCCAACGCCCACTATGATGCAGTCAAATTTCTCATCTTTTGTCATGGTGCATTTTTAAGCCGTTTTAATAGCGTCGAATTCGCAGATCTGCTCACACACACCGCAGCCAATACAATCTTCCGAAATGCAGGCGCACGAGTCGCTATAGCTAATCGACGGACAAACAAGCGTGCCACAAAGTTTGCAACTCGCAAAATAGTTCTTACATGTTGAAGTTACGCGCTTTTTCGTCTTTGAAAGTGCTCCTGCTTTTTTTGCACTGATCATGCACGGGCGCCTTGCGATGACAACTTGAACACCATCACCGTTCTTAGCTTTAACAAAAGCCTCTTCAGTTTCGGATAAATCGTAGGGATCGACAACGTAGAGCCCCTGAACGCCAATGGCTTTTACGAGGTCCTCCATAGGCATTTGGAAGTTACACGTTCCCGTTGCGGTCTCACCAGTGCACGGGTGGGGTTGATGGCCCGTCATTGCAGTCGTGTTGTTATCCAAAATGACAAGCGTCATTTTCGCTCCATTATAAACTGCGTTAATCAACCCTGGAACGCCTGTGTGCACAAAGGTAGAGTCACCAATAACGCTCACTATTTCCCTACCCTCGCCGCACGCTGCTGCGAATCCGCTGCCCATGCTAATGCTTGCACCCATACACAGCGTGGTATCAATCGTGCCCTGGCTTACGCCCAATGTATAACACCCAATATCCCCAACGAAGATCGCAGACTTCTTGAATACTTTCTTCAACGCGTAAAACGTCGCTCGATGAGGACATCCAGCACAAAGTGTGGGTGGCCGAGCTGGAAGCAAATGCTCTGCAGCGATCAACTCTGCTGGAACGTTTGTTGTAACAAATCGGCCGATCGCCTGACCGAAACCCTTTAGCACCACGTCCACCGTAAGTTCACCTTCCCGCGGTAAGTGTCCAGTGAGCTTCCCAAGGATCTCAACAGTGCCCCTAAGTTCGTTGACTTTCTCTTCAATAACGGGTTCGAGTTCTTCGACGACTAAAACCTTGCATGAGTTGTTGATCAGAGCCACAATGGCATCGTCATTCATGGGGTAGGCATCGATTCGCAATATCGAAGGGTCGAGTTGGAGCTTTTTTATCGCCTCCTCGACGTATTTTACCGCCACGCCTGATGTTATTACGCCAAGTTCTGACTTCTTAAGCTTCAGTCTGCTTAAGAATGCGAGCTCAGAACGTAGCAGCGGCTGGAGTTTATTCAACTCAACATGCCGCAAGCGCGCGTGAGCCGGCACCATAACCCATCTTTCGGGTTTTTTTTCGAAATGAGCCAAGCGTTGGTCGCTGTGTTGGCCGCTTATTATGACAGATGCTCGGGCGTGTGAAACGCGAGTAGTCGAACGTAGTATGACTGGGACCTCAAATTGTTCAGACAACTTGAACGCGTACTTTGTAAGGTTATACGCTTCTTGCGGCGTTGATGGATCGAGGCATGGGATTTTAGCAAAGTACGCATACCTGCGCGAGTCTTGTTCATTTTGTGAGGAGTAGCAGCCAGGATCGTCGGCAACAATAAGCACAAGTCCGCCCTTGACGCCGGTATACGCCAATGTCATAAGCGGGTCGGCTGCCACGTTTAGGCCGACGTGCTTCATTACGACAGCAGCACGCACGTTACAATATGCAGCGCCTGCCGCGACTTCGAGAGCTACCTTCTCGTTGACCGACCACTCAACATGAGGAGGTTTGTCATAATGCCCGACATTTCGAGCTATGAAAGGGATGATCTCAGAAGACGGCGTTCCTGGATAGCCAGAAATGACTGAAACGCCAGCCTCAAACAAGCCGTGCGCGATTGCTTCATTTCCTAAGAGATACTTGCGGCTGCTATGCTGCATGATTTTTTGCCGATCCGATCAGTGTTTCGCTACGTTTGCTTGTATAATCTAAGTAAGTCAACTCGGCGTATTAACTTCGAGATACTCACTGCATTACAGATGCTAACACTCTTCGCGTTTTGTGGCGTGCATTTTTGCGAGCGTTACATCTTGTGCTCGTATGTGCATCACGTCGCCGAAATCGTCCGATTCAGGATTGTCTTCAACAAACACAACCTCATCGATTCCCGCATTTTTAATAAGCCGCCAGCACATCTTACATGGCGTTCCATTAACGTAGAGCGTTGCACCATTTATGGAAGCCCCTCCGCGGGCGGCCTGTATTATTGCATTTGCCTCAGCATGGACGCTCACGCAGAGTTCGTATCGTTCCCCCTTGGGAATCTTCAAACGTTCTCGTTCACATCCGATGTTCAGACAATGTGGCTCATTGCGTGCGGCTCCGTTGTAACCAGTCGATAATATGTGATCGCCGGTTGAAACGATAATTGCGCCATACTGGCGTCTCGTACAAGTAGAACGCAGAGACACCGTCTGCGCGAGCGCCATATAATACTCGTCCTTGGAGATTCTATGGTGACGCAGTTCTGATGTCTTTGAGGTTATTTCCACAGCATACCGTCCCTGATCGCTTCTTGCAAGTTCTGCTTGCACTGTCCGCCTGTGAGTATATCGTTTAGCCTATTTTAATACTTGGCGGAAAATACTTAACCCTCGGAGAGAGTGTAAGAAGCCAATGATGCACGGAAACGACGCTGTGGTGATTTAGTGAAAGGCGGGCATAACGTTGTCAAAATACTTGGTGCGGGCAATTATCTGATGTCAGATGATGGCGTAGGTATCCATATTCTCGAAAAGCTCGAAAAGATGAACCTAAGCGATGTTGAACTGGAGAATGTTGGTGTAGGTGGCCTTGCGATACTCGATTATATGGAAGATGCAGACAACGTCATTATTATCGATGCTGTTCGAAGTGGGGGTGGAGAACCGGGATCGATCTACAAGTTCACAGACAAAGAGCTTCCACCTGCAAACCTCTTTATGATGTCGCTACACGATCTTAGTCTTGTCGATGCGCTACGTTTAGGTCAAGAGATTCAGCCGGAACTTATGCCAAAAAATATCACCATTATTGGAATAGAAGTTGAACAAGTAGAAGGGATTTGTACAGACCTTTCACCTCGAGTTGAAGCTGCTGTTGACGCCGCCATAAAGCTAGTTTTTGAAGAGATTCAACGATTTAAGAATGGAAAAGGATAGGTGGGTTCAAGAGGCAAAAACCATATATATGCACCTTTAACAAGAGGAATAGCGAGGAAAACCGTTATGGCAAAACCTATACTGATGGATTTTTATGCTGATTGGTGTGGGCCGTGTAAGATACAGGACCCGATACTGGAAAAGCTCGAGGAAAAGCTTGGGGATAAAATAGAATTTAAGAAGATCAATGTGGATGATAACCTGCAGCTAGCAAATAAATACGGGATCCGTGTCGTCCCAACCCTAATACTGGAATGCAAAGGAAAAATAATTGAGCATTATATCGGCGTAACGCGACCTGAAATTCTCGAAGCTGACTTGAACAAAGCAGCTGAGTCGTGCACCGGATAAATCTGTGTGACGTTTCGACATTCTGTCATTTTCAAACTTGCTTTCGATTTTTTTTAGATTTTCTTTTATCATGAATTTATTAGCACATTTACAGCTAATAGGATAAAACAAAAAAAAGTGGAGAACACTCCAATTCCGAATTTAATAGCGGGGAGTGGATTTGAACCACTGGTCTACGGGTTATGAGCCCGTCGGGATCTCCTGACTACCCCACCCCGCTGTGGATTCTGGTAAGTGCTATTCATTTAAATATGTGATGTTTGAATGCCCTGCGCGAACGGATTGGTCAGCAGAAGGATAGATAGACGGTCTAGGACTGAATGCGTCTTTTGACCCGAGTTGTTCCTGTTTATGCGTTCGCTTATGTCACCGGACACACCGTAAGAAGGACACGGAACGCAGGTCATTGATGAAGGCTGAGCTATAGAAAAATGTTGATATTTTTTTTTTCTCATAATTTACTCAGCTTCAACGCTTAATTCAATTCTCACGTGTATTTTTAGGCGACCTGAAAAGTGGTCAAACGCTCGTTAAAGCGTAAAAGTGCACGATTGCCAAAGCTTTATCGCGTACGCCCACGATCATGGCGGTGCATGGATGCTGCGATTATCTGCTCAGAAATAGACGACGCCTCGCAAAACATAGCCAGTCATCTACTTAAGCGTGTGCCGTGGGCGCGATGTTCAGAAGGACCTGCTCAATGGAGGTATGGAAGCTTTCGGTTATTGGTGACAAAAGAGAGACTTATCAAACAAGAAGAGCTAGACGGAGAGCTTAATGCGGACTTACTCATTTTTTTATCGAGGCACGTTAGCGAGAGACGGAAAGGACCAGTATTTACAGCCCACTTTACTGGAGACATCGAAGGATCTGAATTCCTGAGCCCTATGTTGTCGCGCCCTGCTCCTCGTGCATTGAAACTTATTGTGGAAAGGCTGAAAAGATTGTCGAGTATCGAAGTCCTCGTCGAGGTAACCCACCACTGTCCTTGTGCCATTGACACGCCATCGCTCTTCGTCGAGATTGGTAGTTCAAAAAGCGAGTGGACAGATAAGTCTCTTGGCGATACTATGGCACAGGCTATTCTCTCGCTTGACTCACTATCACTGAATTCCCAGTGCGCGACGGCAGTTGGGTTCGGAGGACCACACTATGCTCTGCGTCATACTGAGCTTCTTCTCGGCACCGATATTTGTTATGGGCATATTTTTGCGTCATATCAACTGGAACGTTTATCGCCTTCAGTCGTCAAAGCGGCATTCGAGAAATCGCAGGCACAATTCGCGTACTTTGACCGAAATCAGATGGGTAAAGAAAGGGATCGTTTGCTATCTATAGTGCATAATTTGGGCTATGAAGTACTGAGAAAGGGCGACATCGAAGGACGTGGTGATGTTTCATGGGAACAATACCTTAAAATTAGGCGTTCATTGAGATTACGCGGTGTAGTTTTGGATGGTGTACGTATACGCGTAAGCGAGTCCTTGCGAGACTCAGTTCCCTCCCATGTTCTGTCAATGAACTGCTTTGAGTTCAAACATCTCGGGTTAAACCCAGCAATAATCAAACTGACCCGTTCCGTCGATTATGAGTCCTTTTACCACCTGATTGAAAACGAAAAAATAGTATACCTTGAACGTAAAGACGGAAGCATTCTCGGTATCTTCGTTCCTGCAGAACTCAACTTACATGATGTGAAAAGCACCTTACTATTTGGATGTGTGAAAATACTAAAAAAACGGTATGAGGTCGAGTATTCTAAGCAAAAATCAAAACTATATATATCCGAACGTAAATTTAACGCACGATTAGCACGGTCGCTTGGCGTGGCTGATGGACCACTATTTGCGAAATTAGCGCACGGAGAGCCGATCACAATAAATAGCAAGGTAATTAAACCCGAGGATGTATTTACGAAGGTTAAAAAGGCATTTGATGTCACTAATGCTGACAAACTCGGTCAACATTAACATGTTTTGAAACCAGATGTGGAGGATACGACATGAAGTCCATAATTGAAGACGCGCTTGCACGCGGCGCAAGCGACGAAAAAAGCGAATCACCGCAACGGACCTATACCGCTGACCAAGAGCTCGAAGAAGTGCTCAAAACGCTTCAAACGAACATTGTCGTTGTTGGATGTGGTGGCGCTGGATCTAATACTATAACGCGTATGATGGAAGAGGGGATAGAAGGAGCCGAACTTATTGCGCTCAATACAGACGCTCAACACCTACGGGGCACGATAGCCGATCGGAAGATTTTGATAGGAAAAGAGCGAACGCGTGGTCTCGGTGCTGGTTCACTGCCCCAAATAGGTGAAGAAGCCGCTCTAGAAAGTCAGGAGGAACTACGCGCGAGCGTTGCCGGAGCGGACATGGTGTTTATTACCGCCGGATTAGGCGGGGGAACAGGCACTGGCGCTGCGCCGGTCGTCGCAGAAGCGGCGCGAGACGCCGGGGCTCTCACAATCGCAATCGTCACACTACCGTTTAGCGTAGAGGGCATGGTGAGAAGAGCGAATGCCGAAGCAGGGCTCGAAAGGCTTCGAGACATGGCAGACACGGTTATCGTTGTGCCAAACGACAGACTGTTAGAGGTGGTGCCTCGATTGCCTTTGCAAGCTGCATTCAAGGTATCGGACGAAGTATTGATGCGGGCTGTTAAGGGTATAACCGAGCTTATCACGAAACCTGGGCTTATCAACCTTGATTTTGCTGACGTCAGAACCGTCATGCAAAGAGGTGGGGTCGCAATGATCGGGCTTGGTGAGTCAGATGCCGAGGACAAAGCCGTAGACTCAGTGAAGAAAGCTCTAAGAAGTCCACTTTTGGATGTCGACATCTCAGGCGCTACTGCTGCTATAGTCAACGTCATTGGGGGAACAGATATGACCGTGACTGAAGCAGAGGGGGTTGTGCAAGAAGTTTATGAGCGTATCGATCCCGACGCGCGCATCATTTGGGGTGCACAAATCGACCCCGAACTAGACCATATGGTGCGGACGTTGCTCATAGTCACAGGCGTTAAGTCACCTCAAATCTACGGTAAGAGCGAATCGCTTAAGATACAAACTGGGACTCAACGGTACGGGATAGACTTTGTAAAATAAGGGCCCGGCAATAAATCCTCCACAAAAAAAATATACTATTGAGACGCAAGGTGGTATTAAGCGTCGCCGCGGACGCTGATATTCACTTTGCGCATTTTTGCTGCACTAGTTTGGTGAATGTACGATGGCTAAAAAACAGGGAACTTCTTCGTCTAAATATAAAAAAACGCAAGAACCCTCCAGCGAAGGAAAAAAACGAGAGGGCGTATCGTCTAAGCTTTCTAAGCCACAAGAGGCTCTAACAGAAGGTCGTTTCTCTCGAAAGGCGATCGGGCGCAAGTTTGGTGAGTACAGAAGGATTTTAACGTTGACTCGAAGGCCAACGCGTGAGGAATTTTCTACGATAGCAAAGGTTGCCGCATTAGGGATTATTATAATCGGAGTGGCAGGTTTTCTGATATACTTAGCAATGGTGCAAGTACCTGCAAGCTTAGGTGCGAACAACACGACGCAAGCGACACCAAGTGCTTCAACAAGCAGCGGAGAGACGGTTATTCAGCAAATAACCAATGCAACGGCTGAAAGTGCCAATGCCTCAGTAGCGAATAACACGGGGACAGCAACTACCTAGTCAGAAGCTAGTTAGTATCTTATCGAATGGAGAGAAAGATGTCTAGACAGGAGCAAGATGAGCTCGAATCTTCAATATACGCCATAAAGACCACGGCGAATCAAGAACGCGCAGTGGCAAACCTGCTTGCCCTCGCTGCCAAAAAGGAAAATTATGATATTCGCGCGATACTCGTGCCTAAAGAGCTTAAGGGATACGTGCTCGTTGAGACTAACTCATTTGAAACGGTAGAACAGGCAATTCAAGGTATACCGCACGCACGCGGCGTGGTAAAGGGGAGTACCAAATTTGCTGAGATTGAACATTTCCTAACACCAAAGCCAGCGGTAGCAGGGATCGAAGACGGGGATATCATTGAACTCATTGCAGGACCATTCAAAGGAGAACGAGCCCGTGTAAAGCGGATTGACGAACGCCGTGAAGAGATCACGGTGGAGCTTTTCGAAGCTATGGTTCCAATCCCTATTACAGTGCGTGGTGATAACGTTCGAGTATTGAGCAAAGAGGAGCGTGAATAACATGGTTGACGTAATCGAGATCTTGGTCCCTGGAGGCAAAGCAAGTCCCGGCCCGCCGATCGGACCCGCGTTAGGCCCACTTGGAATCAACATCAAATCGGTCGTTGACGATATAAACGAAAAAACTGCGTCGTTTAATGGCATGCAAGTGCCGGTAAAGGTCATTGTTGATGACAAGAAAAATGTGACGCTCGAAATAGGCATACCTCCGGCATCGGCTCTTATTCTCATAGAAGCAGGCATAGAGAAAGGATCGTCTGGCGAAGACACGGTAGGCAATATCAGCATGGCCCAAGCGATTAAGATCGCAAAGCTGAAACAAGCAAGTTCACTTTCATACGAGCTGAAAAACACAGTTAAAGAAATCTTAGGCACTTGTATGTCAATGCGCGTCACTGTTGATGAAAAACCTGCAAAGGATATTCAAAGTGCTATAGACGCCGGTGAATTCGTCGATCTGTTTGCCGAGGATTCCAAGACGGCGAAAGATTGAAGTAAGGTTACTCCATCTTGAGAGTGTACCGTAGGAGATCACGAGCGTGGTCGACGATACTACGGAGGAGATATGGTCAACGAAAATACCATTCGAGCGGTCAACGATGCCATTGAGTCGGCGCCCAAGCGTAAGTTCACTGAGAGCGTTGATCTTGTTGTCAACCTAAAGAATATCGATTTAAGTCAGCCAAAAAACCGGATTACAGAGTCGATTGTACTTCCGAAAGGACGAGGCAAATCGACAAAAATAGGCGTTTTTGCTAAGGGTGACCTCGCCATAAAATCTCAAAGCGGCGGAGCTGATCTCATAATTTCTCCTGAAGATATTGATAAGATGAGTGGCGACAAGAAACTTATCAGAACAACGACGAGAGATATTGACTTTTTTGTTGCGGAAGCCCCTTTGATGCCCTCAATAGGAAAGAGTTTCGGGCCAATTCTCGGTCCTAAAGGTAAAATGCCTGATCCTATACCTTCTAGCGCCGATCCTACCCCTCTTATCAGTAGACTTAAGCGCACGGTGAAGGTTCGTACAAAAGACAAGCCAACGTTTCACGCCTTAGTCGGAAATCTAAGCATGAGCG
>Ga0209253_10001044_pt1 | contig 24270 bp, 29 predicted proteins | sample FrelakmetBRP12BR_FD_187145 | JGI IMG/M metagenome (GOLD analysis project Ga0209253, IMG submission 187145) | Freshwater lake sediment microbial communities from the University of Notre Dame, USA, for methane emissions studies - BRP12 BR (SPAdes)... | ecosystem: Environmental > Aquatic >...
GCGCGCGTTTTTAGCAAGTTTTTATCAGTGCTCTGCTGGAGAGTCTCGTTTTGTGATTTTACACAACTTTTGAAAGAAAATTGCAAGGGAAATCATCATATAATGAGAGTTGTTATAGTTAGTTGCGGCTGGTGGTTTTGATGGGTGAGGGCCGCGTGGTTTCGGCGAAGATTCCTGAGGCGATTTATAAGGAAATGGTTTTGCGGGTTCCGGAAGGCGACAGAAGCGGGTTCATTCGAGACGCGGTTATAGAAAAGCTTGAGAAGACGCCGAAAGCGGACAAGCTCTTAGAGTTGGAGCAGCGACTAAGCAGCGTTGAGGAGGAGGTTTCAGGAATAAAGAGGAATCTTTCGAATTTGGAGTTGCTTACATATGGAAAAGAGAAGGCGAACTCGCGGACGTTTTGCTTGGATGATTTAGATCGGCGTTTGGTTGACTATCTTTTACACTATAAGGGTGCGACGACGCCGGAGATCGCTGAATATCTAGAAACGAACAGGTGGCTGATCCTAAATCGGCTTAGGCGAATGCAGAAGACTTCGCGAAAGCAGTTTGGAAAACCTGTTATCGAGTATTTTGCAGGGGAGAAGGCTGGAAAGAAGAAGGCTTGGTGGATAAACGAAAACCTAGTCGAAGAATAACCTTGTTGCGAGCCAGATTTATGTGCCTCCAAGCGCGTCAAATTGATATTCGTCTAGGTTTTTCAGAAGTAGTGTTTGAGCCAGAGCCTCCGAGAGAGGTTCTGCCCTCTATATACAGATTGAATCTTGGTTTGACTTGGGTTTGGTAAGGGTTTAATTTAGTTGTGTTGCTACTATTTGCTGTGCTTTGTATGTGGGCCCGTTGCCCAGTACGGATCAAGGCGCCGAACCTATAAAGCGAAAAAACAGGTGCGCAAGCCTCCGGGCAAGATATGGCAATTGGAAGAAAGCCGGAGAACCGGGGTTCAAATCCCCGCGGGCCCGCCATATTGGTTGGCTATCTTTTTGGAATTATTTCTATCCAGTAGCCGTCTGGGTCTTCGATGAAGTATATCCCCATCCTTTCGTTCTCGTAGCAGATGCAACCCATCTTCTTGTGCAACTCGTGAGCCTTCACAAAATCGTCCGTAACAAGCGCCAAGTGAAACTCGTTGTCACCCAAGTCGTATGGTTCTTCCCTGCCCTTCAGCCATGTGAGTTCAAGTTTATGATCGGTCTTGCCATCTCCAAGAAACACGAGTTTAAAGCTCTTATCAGGCGCCTCGTATCGGCGCACTTCAACCAAGTTCAGGATTTTCTTGTAGAAGTCGAGGCTCTTTTCCAAATTCAATACGTTGAAATTGTTGTGTGCGAATCTAAAATCCATTTGTAACCCTCACTTAGTTAGGCTTTTGCCGAACCCTTCATAAATGCTTTGTCAGACAGATTGCAAAAGAATAGATAGCGCGAAATAAACTCGCAAAGCATCAATGATATTCCAAGCGATTCCTGTCAGTGATCAATATCGCTTTTCAACCAGTCTCGCTCTTTTAATCACAAAAACCGCTGAACCACTCTCTTCTTTGACCTCGGAATCCAAAACCTCAATTCTCTTTCTGAAGAGGGGTGCATCCAGTACAGTGGTCTCGATCTCTCCGCCTTCACCGGAAGGACTGACCCTATACTGCTTCGCTAAACAAAACAGCTTATCCACCATTTCACGGTTCACCTCTTTCCCAACCCACGATCTATCCAGTGGAAAAGCGAAAACTCCCGACACAATTACCCTAAACCCTTTAGCTAAAATCTCCTCCAACAACTCCTTCTGGTTCTTTTTCCACAACGGGTTGAAACATAACAAACCCAGATTGCCACAGATGTGCTGAACCCGCTCCGCCTGATAAATCGACTCGATTGCCCCAGAAACTACGCCCTCAATGCCAAACCACTTCCTAGCCTCGATAATTGCATCCTTCAAATCTTCAAGCTCTTCTTCTTTTTTGCCTTCGGTTAAGCATTGGATTAAAGGTAAGCCGATGGCTTTGGCTTGAAGCCTAGTGAGGCCTATGTTGGGTGTGTGAAACATGTAGCTGGCTGGGTTTTTGGAAATCAGAGAAATAAGACAGACAACCTGCCCCTTCTCCACAGCCTTAATCAAAGCAAGAGTCGAATCCTTACCGCCCGAAAACAAAACCCCAAACCGCATAAGATATGTTAAACAAAAACCAACTTATTAACAATCCCAGCAAACGAAAACCAGTTTTCTAATCTCTTCACGTGCTAGGGTTTACGATAAACATGGATATCCCTGTACAGCAATTGGTGCTCTCTACGGTCAGAGACGCAGTCACAAAACACAAAACCAATACAGTCCGCAGTCTTGCGCAAATCCAGACCAACGATGCCTCCAGAGGATTTGATGTTAGGAACTACTACGGCAACCTGTCTGCTTGGCTTCAGAATTTTGTACATCTCGCTCAGGCTCTGCCTGTAAACAGGCTCCACTTCGCTCAGAATTCTTTTCGCAGATTTGTAGCTTGGTGTGCCCATGAGCGGCGGCCCAAGAAAAGGCTCAGTTGCAACCGCGTCAACCGAACCCTCGTCAAAATAGGCCGTCAGCTTGCATGCGTCGCCTGCAAAGATCCTTATATCTAGGTCTCGCAAGCCCAGTCCAAACTCATGTGACACCCACTCGCAGTTCGCTCTCGCTGACTCAACACTCCTCTTGTCTATGTCCACACCGAACACGTCCAACCCGTTTAGTGTAGCTTCCTGCAAAATCGTGCCGATTCCACAGAACGGGTCAAGAAACACGTCGCCTTCTTTGGCGCCTGACAGGTTGACAAGCGCCTTTGCATAATTCGGAGCCATACCAAACTTCCAATCCTTCGGCCTGAACGGCCTGTCAACTCCGCGTTTGTTGAATCCTTCCTGATCGCAAATGGCAAGCGTGCCAGCCACATAAAGAGCTTCAGCATCCAACGCGATGAGCAGTTCCAAGTTTCTGTTGTGAAACTTCTTCCGCCTAGCCTCGGCAGGCGTATACTGGAACCCCTTAGCAACCGTCACTCCCGGCTTTCTCTTCAGCCCCTCCTCAAACCGTAGCTTGGCCGCAACTACTTCACCCGCAACTTCACCGATTCGAGCAAGATAAGCCGTTTCTCTTCCCAAAGCTTCAGCGTAAACGCTGATTCCAATGAGATCAACTTTGCAGGCATGCAAGAGAACCTCTTCAGGCAATACAACAGAAGACTCAAAAACCTCTCTAAGCTCTTCAGGATCCAAGTTTGCACCGCGCTTCTGAAATGGATTCCCCAGTTTTGCGAGCACCCTGCCAATTTTGAGAGTCTCACCAATCTGGTCCATCGCCTTCTTCGGAGCAAAACCGGAAACCCCGACGACAAAGTAATCTTCTCCGTAGCTCTTCAGCTCATGTACTATTCCGCGAGCCTTCAGATAGGACAAAACCTCGAAGGAAGAAAGCTGCGGATTCCTTCTGACGATAAACAGGTAATCTGATTGGTTTTCTCTGTTTGTCAGCTCATACACCAATATGAAAAGAACAAGGTTAAGGCTTTAGCGTTTGCTATTCCCAGCAACACTCATTGGGTTAGCTTGTCCAAAACGTCCTTTCCAATGTTGTTTTCGTCTATTTTGGACGTTTCCGGCTCATCCTTCCCCAAAACATTTTTCAACGCTATGCCATCGAGTTCATTTACAAGCCGCAGTACTTCACGCTTGGCTGACTCAAGATGCTTCCGCAGCAACTCCTTATCCGCATAGACCACGCCGGCCAGCGGACAGATCTTGTCCATCTTCACAAACCACTCGATCTTTGCCGTCTTTAGGTTGATGTCAAACGTTATCGGTCCAGCCACACAGGTCTCAGGCTTAACAGCATGAATTCGGCACTTTCTCGTCTTTACGTCATGAAAGATACAATATCCTTCCACGTTCTCTCTGGGAAACACGTACTCTTCGCGGGCAAACGCGGCCGTTACCGGAATTTTTTCCTTCTTCAGATAGGCTTCGACAATCTCTTTGCGCTCGTTGCTTATCGGGGGCCTCGTTCCATGACAGCAACTGTAACTGGTCTTGCACCGACTGCAAACGGTGAAAAAATTGGTCTGTCTCTTGCGCGACATCTCAAGCTTCACCAGTTTCTAGAAGTAGGGTCGATCATCAATAAGGCTTTTCATGAGTCCAGAATAAACGCTGACTATCGCCTCTTTGAAATCTGTCCTCTGACTTTTGCGCAACACTTTTTTACGTATGATCTCTGATAGATTGCCGTTTTCTATTCGCTTCTGGACAATTGGAAGATATCGCTTCTCCTCCTCAGTCGCGTTTGCTCTTGCGATATGGTAGAAATGCTTGCACATTTGCCTCGCAGTCTGTTCGTGTGGATGCCGAACTTTAGCATTTAATCCGTCAGAAACGATTGCCTTGAAATCTTTCACAAGTATCTCATGAGGCGGAAACTCGGACACCTCATGCAATAGTCCCCTCAACAACGCTCTGACGAAACAGCTCAATGCAACATCCGACTTGACGCACTCCTGCTCATCCATAACGCGTATTTCAAGAGCACGCCGGCCAAACCGGAAAATAACGCCGCGCGAATTCACCCACTCCTTGCCCAAAATAGCCGCGTCCGCGCCAGCTGTAGCCATGTCCAGCGAATATCTCCCGATAACCTCTTGCTTATACTGTTCAAAAGAAGAAACATACCCTGGGACAATGTCACCAGTTACGGAAGGAACCTCTTTCTGGTTCAGCTTATAGAAATGAAGTCTATTATCTATACATTCACCCAGTTTGCCCTCATAAACAGGTGAGGCCGCGGCAACCGCCGGCAGATATGCACAGATGTAAGCGAGCAAATTATGCAATAGAACGCCTTCTTTCTCGGTTGAGTACGGGAGGTTCAGTTGGAAACTCTGAATGTTTAACCATCCGTGCCGCTTCAAATCAAAAAGCCTGCCTAAAGCTTCGTAGATTTGCTTATGCCGATGCGGCCACACTTGCGTTTCGTCGAGATTGAGTAACGGATGCATGCCCGTTCCAAGAAGGCTGGCATGATATTTGCGTTGGAGAAACTCGTGCATGTATTGCATAGCGTTTTGCATTGTTTCCTCGAACTCTACTGGCGACTTGAAAGGCTCATTTGGTCGAAATTCCATAACGTGCAGTTGCAGTTCCTTTCCGAAGCTAAAACGGTCTTTCTCCACGGTGTTAACCACGCGGCCATGTAAATCCTTCAATATTTTATCCGCTATGGGTAGAGCCCGCATTTTCTCGTCTACGATGGAGAATTCGTGTTCTGGGCCGAGCACTTCCAACGTTTTGTACGTTTCAGGTTCCTCTACCAGTTGATTGATTCAAAATTGAATAAAAGAATACAGTTAATTTTAAATATGCAGGCTGTAATACCGAACCAACCATCACACGGTGTCACATGGGTGCTGGTCGTCTCAAACATCGACCTAACAACAAACCTTCCAACAATGGAGCCAGAAACCTTTCTCCAATCAACAATTAAAGACGCCGTAATCAACATCAGCCACGATTATCGCTACATGAAAATCGGCTATTACGTTTCCATGCACGCCGAAATCTTGGGCGATACGGTGATTCCGTCAAGCAAAAGCATTATCGAAGCCAACCGCACACCGATTCTACTTTTGAAAGCTTCGAAAGCCGGCATTCCAATTTTACCATATTTGGTAACAAGTTCCGTGAAGCAAATAATGTCCGAGTTGACCTTTCCACTTGTCAGCTTCGCAGTAAACCCGTTCTCTTACGATGGCTACAGAATCGCGACGAACAGAAGCAGCCTCTACAGAGCAGTCAAAAGCCTAAGCATGAACTACAAATTCGCTGTCTGCGCTCAACCTCTGAAAGGCGAGATGGTCTCCGTAAAATCCATCTTCGGAAAATGTGAAGCACCTGAAGCAGTCAAAAGAGTCAGTGAGAAGGTTTATGAAGTTTTCAAGATTCCGCTCTGCAAGTTACATGTTCAAAACGTTGGAAGCGAGATTCTCCTCTGCGGGTTGCAGCCCTTGAAGAAGGAAGAGGTTCTTCCAGAAGACCTGAGAACCATTTCGGAAAAGATTTCTGAACTCTCAAAGACTGGTGGCATGCCAATTGGCTAACATCGCTTGCTTTGTCGAAGGATACAACTTCACAGACCAAAGAGAAGAGAAGGCGCTTCAAAACTTCAAGCGCACAGCCGAGCAAATGGGTCACAACTTCGATTTCATGTACAGAGAAAACATCTCGGATATACCAAAATACGACGCTGTCTTCATCAGAGCCACAACCGACCCCCTATTCACCTCCTACATAGTCTCCAAAACCGCAGATGAACTGGGCTTGAAAGTGATCGACGACCCAGAATCCATACAGATATGCGGAAACAAAATTCACCAGTACGCGCTATTCAAAAAACACGCCATCCCACATATTCCAACAATCTTCGTCAACAAAACCGACATACACCGCAGATGTCTGATGGGAATTTTCCGAGAGCTCGGAAAACCAGTTGTCATTAAAGCACCGTACACCAGCTTCTCAAGATACGTGGAAAAAGCTGCTTGTGAAACAAGCTTCCGTGAAGTAGCCAAACGCTTCTTCAGGAAATCCGACATCTTGGCCGTGCAGGCTTTCATGCCAACCGCCTACGACTGGAGAGTCGGCGTCTTAGACGGCAAAGTCCTCTACGTATGCAAATACATGATACCGAAGGGCAGATGGAAACACGGCGCTAAACTCCGAGGCAAACCCACCTTCATCTGGGGCCGAACCGTCTCCATGAAAAGGGAAAACGCGCCTGCTACGCTGAAAGAACTGGCGCTGAAAGCCTGCAACGTGATTGGTCACGGACTCTACGGCGTGGACGTCAAGGAAGCCAACGGTAAATACGTCGTCGTCGAAGTCAACGACAATCCAAGCATCTACGCGGGTTATGAAGATCTGAGAGACAAGGACCTGTACGGAAAAATCATAGAATACTTGACCGACTGACGCCTCCATCATTGTGTTGTGTGATAAATCGTTCGGTCCCAGCGCGCAAACTGCGATGTAAAATCATAATTCGCGCAAAGTCAAGGCTTAACCCTTATATCGGATACTCTTATTCTTCCCGTAAAAGTGAGGGCATGGGGATAAGAGACTTTCTCAGGCGAGAATTCTCATTCGTCTCTGGCAATTATCGTATTCTCATCATCAGTTGGATCATAATGGACATAGCCATGGAAACCCCAGTTCCTTACTACCAACTTTACGTACAAGCCCTCGGCGGAAAAGAGTTTCCAATGGCTCTAGGAATAATCGGTTTTGCGAACTTTCTTGCAATGGCTGCTGTAGCGTTTCCTGGGGGCTACCTTGCAGATAAATATGGAAGACGTTGGCTCATAACAACCATGACCTTTGGCTTGACCTTCTCCTTCCTGTTCTTCGTGTTTGCACCATCTGAGCCATTCACTTTCTTGGGGGTTACTTTGTTTGGATGGCATTTCATCTTGATAGGCACGATTGTGCAGGGTCTCTGTCTGATATACCAGCCTGCGCTTTTCGCGTTGGTTCAGGATTCGCTTCCCCCTGGGCGCAGAGGAATGGGTTCCTCGCTTATACAGATGATCCACGGAACCTTTAACACGCCAGGCCCCATAATAAGTGGTTTCTTTCTGTGGATGTTTGGACTCGTTCTCGGCATGAAAGTAGTCTACTCGTTCGTGTTTGTTCTTTATCTTGTCGCTGCAATATGGAGGCTTAGATTAAAAGAGACTGTAATCAACACGGAGCCTATCCGTTTCAGGTATTTCATTTCTTCGTACCCTCAAGCTTTCAAGGAATGCTGCATCAATGTCTGGAAGACTGTTCCCAGCTCAGTGCTGTGGCTGTTTTCCGTCCAGATCATGCTAATGTTTGCAAACGCGCAGATCAACGTGATTAACTCGATATACGCGATCAATCACCTCGGAATACCACAAGAAGTCTGGTTCCTCACTTTCATTCCACTTCTACTGACCATGATGGCAGCGTCCATTCCCATAGGAAAAGCCATCGACCGCTTCGGACCCAGAATCCCTCTGATGTTCGGGCCTGTCGCCCTAGCCGTGTCCGCATTGCTGTTCGCCTTCGGCAACTTCTTCACTGTCATGCTTTCAATGTGCCTCAACGGATTAGTCTTCTTGCTAGTCATGTCGTCCGCTATGACTCTCACAGCAAGTCTTGTGGAACCTGAAAACAGAGGCAAAGTAAGAGGGTTCCTCAACTTCATGGGCTATATCTTCACAGCCATCGGCATGTTGCTAGGCAACTTCTTCTACAATCTGAAACCTGAGCTTCCATTCTACATAACGGCCACGTTGACCCTTCCAATGGTTATCATCATCTTCTTCCGCATTCATCAGCCCAAAAAAGATCGACCACAAGCCCAAACTTTAGGGTGATGAAGCTTCGGCATCTATTTATTCCAATGTGGCTAATCTGTCTTGGATGAGCGGAGGGAGCATGTTTGAAGCTGAAAGACACGGTTGAGGATTACACGTTTTCTAGAAACATGTCTGTGAGTGATCTTGTTTTGCAAATGGAGAAGGCTTGGGGGTTCACGGCTGGAAAGCTGGCCGTAGGCGTGAATATTTTGGAACGCATGAACCAAGAGAAAGGGTGCGTGAAGTTTCTTTCGTTCACTGGCAACCTTGTCGCTACCGGAACCAGAGGCGCCATCAAGGAACTTGTGAAGCGCAGGCTCGTCGATGTGGTAATCACAACTTGCGGAACGCTTGACCATGACATTGCACGATGCTGGAAGAAGTATTACAAGGGTTCGTTTGTCATGAACGATTCTAAGCTTCGCGATGAGGGCGTGAACCGTCTGGGCAATGTTCTCGTCCCCAATGACAGTTACGGCGCGATAATCGAGCAGAAGATTCAGCAACTGCTTCAAGACCTATGGTCAGAAGACACGAGAGAGATTTCAGCCAGCCAATTCTGCCGAGAAATCGGATTGAGAATCTGCAACGAGTCTTCGATCCTTTACTGGGCAGCAAAGAACAAAATCCCCGTCTTCGTGCCAGGTATCACAGACGGAGCAGTCGGATACCAAATGTGGCTTTTCTCGCAGGACCACGACTTCAAGCTAAACCTGCTCAGAGACTCTGGGCAGCTAAGCGACATAGTGTATTCCACAAAGAAAACAGGCGCACTTATCATAGGCGGAGGAATATCGAAACATCACACTATATGGTGGAACCAGTTCAAAGACGGACTGGACTACGTTGTTTACGTCAGCACGGCTGACGAATGGGATGGGAGCCTGTCTGGAGCAAGACCTAGAGAAGCAGTTTCATGGGGAAAAATAAACGCCAAAGCCAAGCGTATCATGATCGAAGGAGACGCATCGCTAATCCTGCCGATAATGGTGACTGCGCTGATAAGAAGAGTGGAGAAAGCTTAAGATACGCTTTTGAACAGCCATGAAAAGTCAGGAGCTTTTCGCTTGAATTTTGCCCGTTCATTCAGTGCATGCACTATCAAGGGCAACGCAATTGTCGCGTCGCAGTAGCACACGGCTCGCTTGCCTTCTATGTCGATCTTGCCCCAGCTTATCGCTTCTTCCAAAGTGCACCCCGACAAGCCGCCCCATTGAGGCGAGTCGCTGGTGATTTGAATTGCGTAGCGGTGAGGATAATAGTATTCTTTCAGCCCTTGCCGCAGGTGTCCTTTTCTGCCTGGCACGCCTTCATCCATTGTCTTAGGCGATACCGAAATTGCGAGTAGCTGAGTGAAGTCTTTTGGCACGCCACCGCCGATGTAAACGACGCCAACTTCTTTGGTTTTCTCGCCAATACCCACAAACTGGTCGAACTCCCTAATGCTGTCCAACGTGATTGGGTTGCCTTGATTCTTAGCCATCAGAAACGTTTCACCATAAGCGCTGTCGGCTATTGCCGGGCTGAAGATGGGCACATTATTGGCGGCTGCTACAGCAGCTATGCTTTTTATGTTCTTCTTGCTCAGATACTTGCCCAGCAAGTAGAGAATTTCAGCTGAAGTGTATGGGAAGCCTTTCTTCAGGGTCATCACAAAATCGGTTACGAGCAACTCCATATCGCGGTAATCGGTCTCTTTGCCATAAACATCATAATACCTGTTGACGTCGTCCTTCAGAAGCTGCTGATCATCCACGTGATGCGAACCCTGCCAGTAGCCTAAACCCATCGCATCAACGATGTCCTCTGAAACGTTCGCGCCGGTTGAAACCAGAACGTCAATGTACCTGTTCTCAATGAGCCAGTTGACTATCTTCCATTGGCCCGCCGTGCTCATCGAACCCGCAAAACCCATAATGATTGTCAAATCTTTCTCCCTAATCATCGCCTCCCAAACGTCAACCGTCTCCCCCAGCTTCCTGCCCTGATAAGCGGTTCTACTCATTTCAGCTAAGAGTTGAGAAACGCTCTTTTCTTTGACCTCTATGGCTTCAACCTTTTTCCTAAAATACGAACCTGCCATGATAGTCATTCCCTTTATGGGTTATAGTGCTTAGGCAACAGCGCAGTATAAGAAATTTTTGATAGCAACAAACCTTGACAAGATTCTCGATGTACTAAACAACTATTATCATGCTACTCACGAATAAGGCATAATACCGAGGCTTAACAATCTCTTCCAATTAATGATTCCCATGAGAATTTAACTGAACTATACTAAACTAAAGCTATTGGAAACCTAAATGTTTATAACTTGATTTTCTCATTCCTAGAAGACGCGAAGCGGAAATACAATGGGGCACAGAAAAACACACGCTCCGAAACACGGTTCACTCTCATACTTACCTAGAGGACGCGCTACAAGCATTGTTGGCCGAATCCGTTTCTGGCCGAAAATAGCAGCTGAGACCCCGAAGCTTCTGGGCTTTGTAGGCTATAAGGCAGGCGTGACTCATGTTTTCAAGATAGAAGACAGGAAGCGTTCACCAGATTTTGGTAAAGAAATAATGTGCCAAGCAACCGTCTTGGAAACGCCACCAATACTCATATGCGCGATCAGAACGTATGCAGATACGCCGTACGGCTTGCGGACTTTGTCAGAAGCGTGGATGAAGGACCCACCAGATGACTTGGATAGAGTCTTCACGCTTCCAGAGAACTTCAACTCAGAGGAAGGATTGAAGAATGTTGAAGAGAAATTGACTGACGCCGCGAAAGTACGCGTTGTAGTCATAACTCAGCCAAGACTGGCCAGCTTATCCAAGAAGAAACCAGATATTTTAGAGATAGAGGTAGGTGGAGGCGCGGCTCAACAACAGTTTGAATACGCGAAAAGCCTGCTCGGAAAAACCGTGCCGCCAGCCGAGATTTTCAAAAACGGCCAGCACGTCGACGTCATAGGCGTAACCACTGGAAAAGGCTTTCAGGGACCAGTAAAACGCTGGCACGTAACCATACTTCAAGCTAAAGGAAGAAAAACGAAAAGAGGCATAGCCACATTAGGTCCATGGAACCCCCATCACGTAGGTTACACAATACCTAGAGCCGGACAAATGGGTTATCACCAAAGAACAGAATACAACAAACGCATTCTCAAAATAGGCACAGACGGAAAAGAAGTAACCCCAAAAGGCGGCTTCATCAGATACGGTCTAGTAAAAGGCCCATACATGCTCATGGAAGGAAGCATACCCGGCACCGAAAAACGACCAATACGACTGCGATACCCAGCACGACCGCCTAGAAACGTCGCCGAAGAACCCCCACAGATCACCCAGATCTCACTAGAATCCCCACAGGGAAAGTAGATGGTGACCAAGGATGGTAAAGAAAGCCGCAAAAATCTTCGACCTCGAAGGTAAATCAGCTGGAAAAATCGACCTTCCTCAAGTTTTCACAACACCGTACAGACCAGACTTGATAAAACGCGCCGTCATAGCTATACAATCGAACAGCTTCCAACCGCAAGGCCGAGACCCAATGGCTGGAAAACGCACCTCAGCCGAATCAAGAGGTACAGGCATGGGTATCGCAAGAGTACCCAGAATAAAAGGCGGTGCAGGAACCGCAGCATTTGCACCCGGTATACGGGGTGGAAGACAAGCACACCCACCGGTATCTGAAAAGGTCATAGTGAAACGCATTCCAAAGAAGGAGAAGCGCCTAGCTCTTCATTCGGCAATCGCGGCAACCGCATCAAAAGAACTCGTGACCAAGAGAGGCCACGCAATCGAAGACATTTTGGAAATCCCGCTAATCGTGACAGACGATTTGGAAGAGCTAAAAAAGACAAAACAAGTTGAAGAGGCACTAACACATTTAGGCTTGTTATCAGACATTTACCGAGTGAAAGAAAGCCGCAAAATCCGCGCTGGAAAGGGCAAAAAACGCGGCAGAAAGATGAAACAAGCCATTGGCCCTCTTATAATTGTTTCCGAAAGCAAGGGCATAGCAAAAGCTGCACGAAACATTCCCGGCGTAGACATCGTTCCAGTTAAAGACCTAAATGTCGAGCAACTTGCTCCTGGCACTCATCCGGGAAGGTTGACAATATGGACCAGCGGAGCAATCAACAGACTTGATGAGCTGTGTGCTAAAGGAGAAGTGGAATAAATGAACGCTTATGAAGTCATATTCTATCCCCTAATGACTGAATCCGCAAGCCTAATGGTTGAGAAAGATAACAAACTGGTCTTCATAGTTAATCTAAAGGCAACCAAAAGAGACGTAAAGAAAGCAGTTGAGGAACTTTACGAAGTAAAAGTTGCAGATGTCAATGTACACATCACTCCCCAAGGCGAAAAGAAAGCCTTCGTTAAACTTCAACCGGAATACAAAGCGGCTGATGTTGCAATCAAACTTGGAATACTGTAAACTTGTATTGAGGAATGATTAATGGGAAAACGGATTCGTGTTCAAAGACGCGGACGTGGTGGATCCACATTCAGAGCTTCAACCCATAAAAGAGTAGCCCCGTCACTGTACCCAATCTCACTGGCTTCACGAGAATACGCTGAAACCGCCATAAAGGGCAACATAGCCGAAATCGTTCACGACCCCGGCCGTGGGGCCCCTCTGGCAAAGGTGCGATTTGAAAATGGCGAATCATGCTACACCGTAATTCCGGAAGGAGTTTACCAAGGACAACAAATACACATAGGCGGGAGGGCCCCAGTTGAAGTCGGTAACATTCTTCCAATGGGAAAAATCCCTGAGGGCACGATGGTGTGCAACATAGAAATGCGTCCGGGAGATGGTGGCAAAATCGCAAAATCATCAGGCTCATATGCAGTAATAAGGGATCACACAAGCCAAGGAACGATGATTAAGCTTCCTTCGGGGAAAACAAAATACATCGCCGACTATTGCCGAGCTACAATCGGCGTAATCTCGGGCGCTGGCAGAACCGACAAACCCTTCCTAAAGGCTGGTTCAAAATTCCATCTAATGAAGGCAAAAGGCCACAAGTACCCGAGAACCAGTGGAAGAAAAATGGTTGCAGCCGTACACCCATACGGAAGTAGCAAGAGAAGTGCAAGAAAAGTAACGACAACCTCACACGGTGCACCTCCAGGACAGAAAGTCGGTCTGATCGCAGCCAGAGGCACTGGACAAACAAGACGAAGAACCCCAGAAACAGGGTAGGAGAAGGTTTATAGCGTCTAAAGCGACGAGTAAGGTGAAGAAAGATGCCGAAAGAATTTACATATCGCGGGTTTTCGCTTAATCAGCTACAAGCTTTATCCATGGACGAGTTCATCAACATACTCCCCTCAAGACAAAGAAGAAGCCTTCATCGCGGTCTAACGGCAGAACAAAGAATACTTCTCGAAAAGATAAGAAAGGCCAAAGAAGAGCACAAGAGCGGAGACGGCATAGTAATCAAAACACACGTTCGCGACATGATAATCCTACCAGAGATGGCGGGCACAGCATTGCACGTTCACAATGGTAAAGCATTTGTTGCCATAGAAATCAAGCCCGAAATGATCGGACACTACCTAGGCGAGTTTGCGATCACAAACAAACCAGTAAGACATGGAACACCAGGCATCGGCGCATCTCGTTCTTCAATGTACGTACCGCTAAAGTAATAATTCCATAGTTCGCTTATGCACTGTAGCTCATTTCAGAAGGCTTCTTGCTCGGCGGCTTGGTTTCAGGTATTTGAGGCAGTGGGATAGGCGGCGGAACATTCAATGTTCTGGAAATTATTATGGATTCTACAAAGGCCACGTTAGAAATAGATTGCACTATTACTGGTGGTGGCGGCTTTTTCTCTTCATATTCTTTGATAACTTTCTCTAGCTCGGCTTTGTCGCCAGCCACGTAAGCTTTTCCCTTTAAGCTAATCTGCGCTATGGAAGGGTTATAGTTAATCGTCAAGACAAACGGAACTTCCAGCGACTCGTCTGGAGCCTTCTCAACACCAACCAAGTTAAGGTTCGTATTTATCTGAACCGGCGGCAAAGGTTTTCTGACATCCAAGTACCGTTCGGCGGAAACGTTGTTTATCGCAACATTGACCCTGATCATCCAAACCATCCGACAATATCACGGCAAAGCGTGATTTAAACGTGTTCATTTTTCAGCAGGTTTATACCGTGTAAAGCCACAGTGTCCGCAGGTGTATCTGTTTCCATGATCCGCCATGAAGTAGCCTGAACCACAACGCTCGCAGACTGGCCGAAGATGCATGGCTCTGTCGTTTTCAATCTTATATAAGGTGTAGGTTTTTTTGCCTATCTTCCTCTTTTTCTCACGCTTTCCGGTTTTCTCCGGCTTCGGTGCCTCTTTCGGTGCTTCCTCTACTGGTGGGGCTTCCTCTTTCTTCTCTTCCTTCTTCGCTCCTGCTGGAGGCTTTTCTTCTTTCTTTGGCATTTGCTATTTCTTCTCCTCGTCTTTTGGTTTCTCTGGCGGCGGAACGTTCCTGTTGACAATATATTCAGGCTCAATGATCTTGGCTTGTTCAATCGAATTGTAAACATTCGCTACACCAACAGCGGTGCGCGTTCCCGTTTTTGTAACCAACTTCTTGACGAAAACCACGTTCACATCTGCCTTCAATGCGCTAGCAACTGCCTTTCTAATCTCCAACCTAGGGGGCGTACTGCCAGGCTGATCGTGTGCCACTTTGAAATCTACTTCGTTGCGCTTCAGCAACAGGTTTTCCTTCTTTGACAGTATTTCGACTTCCATGGTCTTTCCCCGTTTGCGGTGGTGACTTGATACAGAATCTTCCTATTTAGCTTTTCGAGCCTCTCTCCATGGCGTCGAGTATCTTCTGAACCTCGTTCTTCTTTTCTGGTGTGACCTTGGTGATGACTATTCCCTCATATGGTTGACCATAAATGACATAAGCTTTTTCTGGTGCGTACAAAATGGCAATTAGCGCCAGCAAATCTTCCTCTCCTTCCACAACCATCTTGATGTGTTGTGTTGTTTTCAGCGTGTCACGTATAGCCATAATGGCTTCTTCGGATATGGTTGCTTGGGGGTTCTTTATGTAAATGGTCTTTTTTGTGTCAAGTGAGATTGGTTGTATGTTTTTTCTCATTGCTTTGTTGTCCACTATTGCTAAGTTAGGAGAAATGTGGATCGAAGCAAGATTCCTTGAAACAGTGTCTCCAACAGAAATTATGCACGGAGGATGCTCATCGTCCACAATGCTCTTGAACCTACTCATTGTTTCAGCAAAAGAACCTCGAATCAACGTGCCAATCGGTTCCTTAAGTTTTGCGCGTAGCTCCGGCGTAAGGCGGTACGCGATGCCCATTCTATCTGACCTTTAATGCGTAGCGACCTTTTTCTTTGATGTCCATGGCCTTGGCAATGGCGGACTTTTCAGGGTCAAACACTATCAGCAATCCGCCAAAATCGTCACTCAGATTGGATGACTTGCAGTTTGGGCAAGTGTTTTCTCTGGTTATGACGTGGCATGTCGGACAGGCTTTTTCACTCATTTCTTCCCACCTTTCTCCTCCTTTTCGGATGGCAGCTTCTCCGCCTGTTCCTTCTGTTTCCGTTGGTCGATTTCTATCCATTCAAGCTTACCAAGATACGGCTGCCTTGCGGTCACACCTATTTTCCCAGAGCTTCCGGCTCTACCAAGCGAAACTGCCGTTATACGAACTCGAACTTGATCACCGCTTGCCAGCCTTCTTCTGGTTTCTTTCCCGAGCAGAACTCCCTGTTTCTCATCATAGGAGATAAAGTCATCCATAAGCTGCGAAACGTGAAGGAGAGCATCAATCGGTCCTATGCGGACGAAGGCTCCAAAATCAGCAACTTCAATAACTTCCCCTTCAACAATCTCTTGAATTTTTGGAAAGAACGTTAACAAGGAGAATGTGACCTTATGATAGGTTGCCCCGTCACCTGGAATGATTTTTCCTGTGGGGTTCACTTTCACGTTAATGACGGCTATTACATAACCCAACTCTTCGTCGACAACACCCTCATATTTCGCCTTAACCTGCTGGTGGCCGACTGATTCTAACGGGTTGCCGAAGGTTTCAGGTGGAATGCGAATAGTGTCTTCCAAAGTTATAAGTTTAAACAGGGATTATTAACCTCCCTTCCATTTCTAACTGCGATTTTTGCCTCACATAAATTACTGGCACATTTATATCTCTTAGCCTCTTTTTAAGCTGTCTATCATTTGTGAAGACAGGACAATTCCATTCACCAGCTACCTTCACGATAACATCATCTGGAGACCAGAGACCATATTTGTTCACCTCGGTCAACTTGCATTTCTCAGCCATTTTTAGCGCCAAACCTGCGTCTTTTCGCATCTTCGGTGACCCTTCTCGCGAAAGCATTTCCAATTCTCGCAAAATCGGCGAAAGCAATACTGGCTCAAGATTAACGTTCAAGAGTCTTTCCAATTCCTCAAAAATGTCAATCTTAAATTGCGCCGGCACAAACAATGCGTTCGAGTCCACAATGACTTTCAAGAGTTTTTCTCTACTTTTATGCTTACTTGTCATATTAACGTATCATTCCATAGCCGATGAGCCGCCACCGGCCCCCTATCTTTCTGCTCATCGCAACCCGCGATCCCGCTTGTGCACAAACAGGTCGAGTCAACTTCATCACAACTGTGCTGCCTCTGACAGAAGTAACTTTACCAACGTTAATCGCAGAGCCAATGTGCAGAAGCAACGTTTCATTCATGCTGATGTTTTCAATCTTCGCAAGTTCCTTAGTACCGACCGCGCGGTCAAGAACGTGCGGTTCCATAGTCAACTGCGTAAGTGTCAACGGTAACATTCCAGTCTTGCCGGCAATGTTTCCGGTCAAACCATCTGCCTTTGAGCTAGATGGATCCAGAAGAGTCCCTACACCAACCAAGCCACCACAATGGGCCTCGCTAACTACTTTTCCGCCAGCTTGCAGGCTGACAATCTCGCTGAACAGCGGTGTATATGCACCCTTCCCTTCAACAGCCACTCCCGGTCGAATCTCTATCTCATCGCCAACCGCGAATCCACCCTGGACTATTGTGCCGCCTATGATACCGCCTGCCAAGTCTTCGATGGAAGTACCTGGTTTGTTTATGTCGAAAGAACGCACTATATACATAAGTGGCGGTTTTGCCTCGTCTCTTTTCGGAGTCGGTATCAACTCTTCCATCGCCTGAAGAAGAACGTCTATGTTGACCCCGCGCTGTGCTGAAACAGGGATTATAGGCGCGTTTTCAGCGACTGTTCCCTTCATAAAGTTTTTGATCTCTTCGTAACTTTGATGGATTCTTCTTTCGTCAACAATGTCGATCTTGTTCTGCACGATGATTATGTTTTTTATGCCAATAATTTCAGCGGCTGCCAAATGCTCTCGTGTTTGAGGCTGAGGGCACGGCTCGTCCGCTGCGATTACTAGTATTGCTCCATCCATTATCGCTGCACCGGAGAGCATAGTTGCCATTAAAGCTTCATGACCTGGCGCGTCTACGAAACTGATCGCTCGGACAAAAGTTCCATTCGAACCACAGTTGGGGCAAACCGGCTTTGTGGAATAGTTCTTTGGTGGCTCACACTGTGGGCATCTGTAGATCGGCATGTCTGCGTAGCCGAGTTTTATTGTGATACCTCGCTTCAGTTCTTCGCTGTGTCTTGACGCCCATACGCCTGTTAAGGATTGCACTAGTGTAGTTTTTCCGTGATCAACATGTCCCATCGTGCCTATGTTAACTTCCGGTTGCTTCGGCAGAGCTGGAGATTCTTCGGCACTCATATCTTTCCATAAACCTTTGCGAATTGTTGAAGGATTAAACTATGCGAGTTAATAAATTTTCACTGCTCACTGAATGCCGCTAGGGGCTTCTGGAACGGGTGTTGGTGCATCTTCTTTTTTAGGGGTTTCTTCAGCTTTCTTTTCTTCTCTCGCTTCCTGTTTCTCTGGTTTCTTGTTTTCTTTTGCGCCTTTCGGCTTTTCAACAATTTTCACGTTAACTTGAACAATTTCGTCCGTAATCACGTTTCCCCGGACGGTTTTGCGTTTTCTCATCCCATAATTCTCAGGGTTAAAACCTATTCCTTTAGTCAGAACCACATTTCGGCGTACACCACCGTGGACACTCGGGTTCATTGGGAAGCCGTCCTTATCTGACCCTCCTCTAATTTGTGCTTTGTATCCGGGCAGGTTCAGTATTGTGCCATCTATTGTCTCGCCCACTTTTCTCCCTATTAGTGGTCCAGCTCGGGATTCTTCAAGCTCGACCACGCTTGAGGTTCCTGCTTCTGGGTCGGATATGATGACTTTGAATTTTGCCATTGACTATGGACTCTCCAGTGGTGTTATGAAAATTGAATCTCTCTCTATTAAGGATTTATGAAAGCTCTGCAAACGGCTTTTGGGCTGAATCTCAGATTTAGCGAGTAAAGGTTTTAATTTTACTTTGAAATCGTTCTGTGGCTATGTGGCGATTAGGGTTCTTCTTCCATGAGATGGGCTTCGGCTTGTTGTCCATCTTCCTGCCGCTGTATATTATGTCCATTGCCTCAACAAACGGACTATTCTACATAGGGTTGATGTCGGCGCTGGCCTTGTTTCTGGCGATGCCGGCGTCTTTTTTCTGGGGATGGAGTTGTGACAAAACAAAGCATTACAAGCGTTACATTCTTATCTCGTTTATAGCCTCAACTATTATCCTGTACTTGCTCACTCTTACGAACAGTGCTGAATTGCTCGTGCTACTGTATGCGGTGATGTCAATACTTCACGTGGCCCATGAGCCACCGAAAAACGTACTGATTGCTGAAATGTACTCTAGGGAAGATTGGGAGAAATCCTTTGCCCGTTACGAGGGGTTCACTGAGGTTGGATGGCTTATCGGCTTGCTCCTAGGATTCTTCACCTCGATCTACAATGTTAATCCAACTAATACTTTGATCCTGTGTAGCGCTTTGAACCTTGTAGCTTTCTTAGCGTCGCTTGTGCTAGTCACCGACCCGTCTCTGATTTTCGAGAGAGGCTTGGTGAGCATAGAGAAATCCGTAGATTTTGCTTGCAGAGGAGTTTTCGTGGCGTCAAAGATCTTCGATGGAATCCCGGTAAACGAAAAACTAAAGAGGGAAAACTTGCGGGCTTTCTGCACTGGGTTGATACTCTTTTCGTTAGCGACAAGCATACTCTTCACACCAATGCCGGTTTTTATATCGAAAATAGTTGCAGATACATCTCTTCCTCAGAGCCTCGTATTTGCCATATTCGTCCTTAACTCAGGAGGCGGCGTTGTAGGATACTTTCTAGCGGGCAGCCGATCCGGGCAAACAACAGGCAAAAGCCGAGTTGCAAGAATCGTCCTCCTCCGAAGCGTTCTCGCCTTTCTGTTGATGGCAATCTTACAGACATCCACGTACAGCGTGGTCTTAGCAACCTCCATACTAATGCTGATGGGTTTCGCCTATGCACTATTCCTAGTATATACTCTCTCGCTCTCTATGGAACTCATCCCTGCAGGAAGAGCCGGTCTATTTAACGTTCTGGTCGGCGTGGGCGGAGCCTGTGGTTCCTTCATAGGGCCATACATTGCTCAGACATTCAGCTTTTTCTTCATTTTTGTAACAGCGGGCATAATCTTCCTGATAACCTACGTAACTTTCAAAGTTTTTGTGTAAGAAAATGGGGGTGGCCCGTTGAAACGGGCGTTCTCTGACAACTACTCTACGTGCACCCTGAACAGGTCGATGTCTTCCCGCATCTGAGGCGTGGCTTCCAGGAAGTCTCTTATAGCGCGCTCGATGTCCTTCGACTGGGTCACGTATCTTCCGACGATAATTATGTCTGCACCCTTCGCCAAGGCTTCTTTCGCAGTCTCCGGCACTATTCCACCTGCAACTGCAACAAGGAACTTCTTGTCCTTGAAGGTTTGACGTATCTCTTGAATAAGGTCTAATCCAAGCGATCTGCCAGTCTCCTGGTCGATTCCTCTGTGGATGATAACTACGTCTGGGAATTCCTTAACCGACTTGAGTTTCTTGATCGGATCTTCCACATTCAACATGTCAATAACACCGTATATTCCAAGCCTCTTTGCTTCATGCACAAAAGAGTCCAAGGTTTCAGCGGGAGCAAGACCAGCAGCCACAACAGCATCGGCAGTTTCATCGTAAGCCAAGTCAACCTCAACTTTGCCAACATCCAAGGTTTTCAGGTCTGCCACGACGAACATGTCTTTAGAGACCTGTCGAAGGTCGTTGATGACTTTGGTTCCATAACGCTTGATGAGCGGCGTTCCGACTTCGATGATTATTCTGTCACTGCCAGGAAGTTGCGATAGTATTCTCTTGCTCCTCTCCAAATCAGGTGCATCCAGCGAGATCTGCACGTAAGGCGGTCTCCACAAGCGCGGCACTTTGAAGCCCATTATCGGATGTTTGGCTCTGTCTTTGTCATAGAAGATCTTTTCCAGTGTCGGATACTTTGACAGCGCTCTCTTCAAAGCCATTTTCGTCGCACTATAGTTGAAGTGGTATATCTTGCGGAAATCATTAGCCTGCGGATGCACAAAGACGCTGCATACGATAAGCCAGTCATCCACCTTGTCTTTTGGAACAATGCCTTCTTCCACTGCGTCAGCTACGGCCTTCGCCACAGCGGCCTGAGCAGGTCCAAATATTTTACCGACATCTTCCATGTTTTTAATAGTGACTTTTGGCACGATAAGAGTGTGCGGTTTGGGTGGAAGATTAGGTCGAATCACAGCTAGTAACGGCGTATGCCCAGCCGACAGATTGGTTAAGCCTGAGGCGAAAGCTTGTCCCACAGGGCCATCTTTGTCCCCGATCATTAGGTCAATGTGAGCTACCTCATTTCCTTCTCCAACAAGAGCCTCGCCGATCAGGTAAGTTTTTCCAAAAGTTCCAGCATTCTCCGGCGCTGTTGAGGCAGGTATCATCTCGGCAATCTCGTCAAAGTCGACATTGAACTCTTTAAGCCAAGCATAGAGCGTGTCTCTGTGTATATTCAGAAGGTTAGCTGTTCCGGAGATTGTGGGTTTTGTCGGTTTACCCCTCAATAGTGTACGAGTTTCAACTTCTTTCTTCACAGTTTCTGTCAGCATTTTGACAAATTCGTCTTTTGTCTCCGGCTTCTTGATGTCATGTTCCGACATTCTCAGTCACCAGTAAGTAAGCAGGAAGCTGAAGCAGTATATAAAACTGTCGGAAAATGTTTTCTATCTAGCAAAAATAAGGTGGCGTCCAATCAAAACTGTCGGCGATGAGACACAACCCTAACGTTGTTCGACATGGTTTTGGAAGTGTGCGGTTTTTCAAAGGTTGAAGCTGTCGAGTTTAGTCACTATTTGTGTCGTTCCGACTTATTTCTCCGCATCCTGTATTAAGCCTTTTGTTGTTCATCGGTAAACCTATATACCTCGAATTCCTAGAATGGGTAAATCCGGCGTGAGGAGATATCAACGTGTCTTGGAAAGACCTCATACCACTTCTAATAGTTGTTCTAGGCATAATCATGTTTTTGTACGGCGCCAACTATTATGATGTCGCAATCGGTTGGGTCGGAATTGGCCTTGCGTTGGGCGGGCTGGTCGCAGAGATAGTTTTGAAAGTTTACGAGTTTATAAGACAAAAAAGGGAAGTTGCCTAGAAGCCGTAAAGCTTCGAGAACTTCTCATTCAGATAAGTCAAATACGGTTTGACGTCGAGCTCTTTGCCTGTGGCCTTTTTCAGTAGCACTTGCGGATCGTAGAGGTTTCCCTGTTCATGAATGTTCTTGATCAGCCACTGTTTCACAGCTTGGAAGTTACCATTTGCAAGCTGTTTGCGCCAGTCCGGCACTGCTTTCTCAATCGTAGCAAGTTCTTGTCCGCTGTAGATGTTGCCCAGTGCGTAGCTTGGAAAGTATCCATATAAGCCGCTGGCCCAATGAGTGTCCTGCATCACGCCTTCAGAATCGTTCTCGATCCTAATGCCTAGGTATTCCTTGTATTTCTGGTTCCATATTTCAGGCAATTCCTTGACCTGTACTTTGCCTGCGAAAAGATCTCTTTCAATGTTGAACCTTATGATAATGTGCAAGCAATAGGTGACTTCGTCGGCTTCGACACGGATTTTTGAGGGCTTAACTTGGTTGATGGCGTGAACAAACTTGTCCAGCTCCACATCAGCCAGAGGCTTACCTGTGCTTTCTTTCAGCTTAGGCATGAAATATGCCCAAAAATCTCTGGATCGTCCGATTATGTTTTCCACGAACCGCGATTGTGATTCGTGAAAACCCGAAGAACACCCTGTGCCTACTGGCTGGTACATCCACTCTCGTTTCAAGCCCTGTTCATACATGGCATGTCCCGCTTCATGAAGCACCGAGAAGACTGACGAAGCAAACAGATCTTCGTAATAATGTGTCGTTATCCGCACATCATCGTAATAGCCGTTCGTGAACGGATGTTCGGTCTCGTCAACTCTTCCTCCTGCCTGTTTTGATGTTACATCATAGCCTACCGCTTCGGAGAGCGCAACTGCAAGTTTGCGTTGAGCATCAATCGGGACTTTGCGTTTGAGAATGCTAATGTCAGGCTGCTTTGGTGCATCTTCGCACTTTTTCAATAGCGCAACTAGGCCAGTTCTCAGTTCATCAAAGACTTTTGTGATTGTTTTCGCGTTCATCTTCGGTTCAAATATGTCTATCAGAGCATCGTAGGGTGTTGCGGTTTCCTTCACTTCCATTAGGATGTCAGCAGCCTTCTTCTGTAGCTCAACGAGTTTTTCAAGTTCTGGCTTGAACATTGCAAAGTTCTTGGCTGCTTTTGCCTTCTTCCAGATATCCACTGCAACGGCTCTTTGTTTGGCGATATCTGCAACAAGTTTTTCCGGAAGTTTTGTTTGCTCGTCGTATTGTTTCTTAATGAGGTAAATGTTCCTTTTTTGAGTTACATCCAGTTTTTCGCATGCTCTAGGTTTCATGATTTTCTCTATGAGTGTGCCTATCTCTGGGTCAGTGCTCATCTTGTGTTCAATGACGCTGAGTAGGGCAAGCTGCTGGCTTCTAAGGCCAATTCCTTTCGGCGGCATCATCGTTTCCATGTCCCACTGAATAATTGATCCGGCAGACTGGAATACGATTATGTCTCTGACTTTTCCCATCAGCTTATTGTAATCTGATAAAACAGTCTCTGCCATTTTTTATCGCCTTACATTTAGAATTGTATTCGATAGAACCAGCTTGTATATGAGTTTTGTGTGAACATGCTGTGCGCGTTTCAGGCTTCAATATCGAAAAAATAATTCATTTTCTTCTTCATTGTAGCATAATATCTGACGCTGTTGACAAAGATTCTTGAACTCTCGCCTACTCAGCCAAGATGCCAGTAAAGCCGATACTTCAGTTACATTCTAGTTATTCTTTGTCAGAATGGCAGAAGCCATTCTATATTTACATCACTGCGAGCGCTATAGCTACAAAATGTTGATAGACCGCTACAAGCATGTCCTAGACATTAACGAGTACAACTTGTCAACGCACTTCAACAGACACGTCGAGCAGTCTGACATAGACTCTGTTGAGCAGACGAAGCTTCGCTGGGCCAAGCTTGATGCAGCGCATTAGGTTTAGGTGAAGCTTTCCGCAGAACATTTTCTGTTCCAAAGATTTTTCTTGCTGAAGCTTTCTTGCTTTCGCAAAAGTGATAGACCCACGTCTGTCGAAGATTCTTGCTAGCGCGCAGACTGAACAGCGTTTGGTTGTTCTAAAGCCTAGAATTATATCTTGCAGACCGCAAGTCTATCATGGTGGAGACTCTTGCCTTCAAGGTTCTGGCTGACAATCATAGTGATTGGCATGGCGCT
>Ga0209253_10001045_pt1 | contig 24267 bp, 19 predicted proteins | sample FrelakmetBRP12BR_FD_187145 | JGI IMG/M metagenome (GOLD analysis project Ga0209253, IMG submission 187145) | Freshwater lake sediment microbial communities from the University of Notre Dame, USA, for methane emissions studies - BRP12 BR (SPAdes)... | ecosystem: Environmental > Aquatic >...
ATAATCTCGCGCTTCAAAAACTCCCGCCCCGGGCCGCCCGGAAACAGGATGAGAAGACGGCCGACGGAGAGATCGGCTCCTGTCGCTTCTGCCACCAGATCATCATTGGTTAAGGCGAGTGGATAGCTCCTTCCAGCCAGGCCTTCGACCAGGACCTTGAGATTTTTTCCTTCCCGCTCGAGCCGGATAATTTTCAGGCCGGTGTTGAAATCCCCGACTCCGGATTCGATTGCGGGGGGAAGGATTTCAACGGAGGGGTCGAATTCTATCTCGACGACATCCCGGCCGGTCAAATCAAACTCTACTTCAGGTTGAATAACTTGGCCAGAAGATAAAATCTTGAAATCCAGCGGCTGTCCGTTGACCCGGGCAGCGCGGACATGTGTTCCCAAACCCAGCGCCGGGGCAAACCGCACCTTGAACAAATTCCCTTTTACCGAGTCCACCTCGAGCTTGATCCTGGCAGCCTCCCGGGTGTATTGGAAGGCGAACAATTCTTCTCCCAAGCTAAATTTCTCGACCGAAACTCTCGGCCAGTCCGCGGGAAAACGGGGCTCGAAAAAGATCTGCTTGGCGGCAGCGTCGCCCTCGAGACCGAGCATTCCTCTCACCAGGGGCAAGACGATGCCGCCCGTAGAGAACCCCTGATGAGGAACACCCTCCTGGGGCCAGATGTGCTGGGAGCCAGAGAAGAGCTCGGTGACGCAGCCCAGGGCATTGTCGAAGACATGGTCAACATTGCTCATCAGCGCCTGATAACCCTGCAGCGGACAACTGTTTTTATAGAAGGCTGTCGCCACGAGTCCGGTCAGGAACGGCCAGACTGCGCCATAATTATAATTGAGGGGCTCGTAAAGCGGGCTTTTCAGGGAAAGCATCCGGATGCCCCAGTCCGTAGTCAGGTCCGAGGAGCTGATCTTTTCGAGCGTCTGAGCCGTCCGCTCGGGAGTTCCCATTTTCCACAACAGGGGAACTGCACACCACGGCGTTAGCTCCTGCACCCGCTTTCCATCGGCATTGAAGGCATAAGAGTATTGACCAATCTTCGCGTCCCAGAACTTGGCTTCCAGGGCATCCCACGCCTTCTTGTAATCCTTATCCGCTTTTGCCGCAAGGTTCTCATCGCCCAGGGCCCGGCTGATCTGCTCCATGCTGTAGGCGGCCCGAGTCCAGACCGCGGCAAGGTAAATATCCGTCTGGATTCCGGTGAGCGAGCCGAACTCGAGCGCGCCCAAGCCGGCTTTCTTGTTATCCATCAGGCCGTCATCGCCGGCGTCCGTGGAAAGGCACCATTTATAAGCCCGCTCGAGTGATGTCCGGCTCTGTTTGAGGAACTCCTTGTCGCCGGTCCTGAGGTAATAATCGTACACGGCGGCAATATAATAGGGGGTAGTATCGCCGTGGATGTAGCCATATGGGTAATCCTTGAACCAGTTGATGTAGGAAGCGGCTTGGGAAAGCTCATGAGCCATCTTTCCGTCCTCGCGCTGCCACTTCTGGGTGAAGGACAAAGCATCCTTGGCGGCATCATAGGCGCCGTAACTATTCAGGCTGAGGGAATTGAAATAAGCGTCCGTACCAAAAAACCAGCCGAAACCCGGCCGCCCGCTCGTGCCCGACGGCCCGAGTCCGGCCACCAGGCCCTTTCCCAGGTCGGGATTATTGACCATAAGATTATCATAGGCGACCTTGGCCCACTCAAAAGCAAGGTTGAGCTTTTTATCGGGAGTGCGGACTTGAAGCGTCCCCTGCCGCAGCTTTTTGTAGTGCTCAAGAGAGGAAATGTAGACGGCCTGAGGATCTGAGGCCAGCCGCTCGTAAACTTTTCTGACCCCCTCTCTTTTGCCTTTGCCGCCAGCCAGGATGATGGGAATAAACTTAGCCTTGATTTCCTCCGGTTTCTCAATGGTGATGGTGAATTCATTGGGAGTATCAGAAAGCATGTGGGCCGGCGTGTAGGATATCCCCTGCGCCGCCGGCGAGCCGACAAATCCGTGGTTTTGGCGCGTCGGCTCGGAGATGAGGTAGGCCTTGAGCTCCGCATCCCAAAAGGCGTATTGCCCGCCGATGCCGGCAGGCCACATGGGCTGCAGAACTGGCAGGAAGCCGGCGATAATGGTGATCGGCTCGGTTGATTCCACGTCGAGCAGAATTACCGCGCCTGGCTCCTCAATGGCGGCGATGAAAATGGCTTTCACGGTAAACGATTGATGAGCGTAAGTCAGGATTGTCGCCGCTGGCGTCACCGAAACAAAGCGGACGATGTCCTTGGCAGCGATCGGGCGGGTGCTGTTTTTAACCAAAAACGAAAGTTCGAAATTCCGCAAGAGCTTCAGCGGGTAAGCCCAGGCTTCGAATGTTCCGCTTTCAAAACCAAGGATGGCGAATTTCCTCCCGACTTTATCGAAATAGGTGTTGGGCTGAGCTAGTCGGTCGAGGGTGATGTCGTCATGTTCGACGGAAAAAGCGGGGATGAGACCCTGCTGAGGTTCTGCAGAGGCGGGAAAAAGAGCTAAAGAGATGAGGATACCGAGCAAGACCTGACAAGTCGTCACTATTCTTTTTTTCATGGAATCCCCTTGACAGGCATTTTTGGCCGGCGAAAAGACGTTGTTCAATCGCCAGGAATTATATGTGAGGCCGGGGATGATTTCAAATAGCACAGGGAATGGGGAGGATGGGGCGATTGACAGCAAGGACGTGCGGGGATATGCTTTGATTGAATGTCAGCGGGCAGTCTTTAATTCAAAAATGAGTCCCATCTATTGGAATCTTTAAGGGAGGATAAGAATGCGCCTAAAAAACCTCGCGTTTTACGGGATTTTGCCCGTACTGATCATCTTAGTTGTGCGACCGGCGGTTTGCTCTCAGAGCAGCGTCGCGGTTCCTAACGTCCTCAGCAAAACGGCGGAGGAAGCCAAGAAAGAATTGGAAAGAGCGGGCCTGCGTTGGACCGTCGAAATCATCGCCGAGATCAATGTCGAATGCAAAGCCAATGAAGGCCGAGTGGTGGGTCAGTCTCCCGCCAAGGGAACAAAGGTCAGCCTCTCGACAGCTGTAAGAATATTCGTCTACCAGCCGGGCCTGACCGGATTTGTGGTCCCGGGAAAAAAACCAACCATCCCCACGCATCCGAGGATCCAGCCCGGTGTCATCATGAAGCCGTCCGATGTGGACCTATCCGTGCTCGGAGGTTCGAGGTCAACGCTCATGGATTTCGGGCCGACCATTGATGTCTGGGTCATAAAAAAAGGCCTGGGGGAAATGAAAACCCCTGTTCTTTTCGACTGGACTGCTGTCGATGCGAACGGGAATAAGATCGATTCCGGACGGCTCTCTCTGCCGCCAGAAGCAATCACTGGCTATGACAAAGTGGCAAACGGTGTTGTCCAACAGCCTTCGGCGAAATTCAGTATTCCCGAGTACCTTGAACGCTGGATCTGCAAGGTGCTTTTGCGCGCTGACCCGGACAATCAAGTCCAGGAAACGGATGAAAACAATAACGCGTATGAATTCAAGTTCGGCACCTGCCAACGGCTCCCTGCTGCGGGTGGCACTGCCGGAATAGATTTAATCCCGGAGTATGACAGCTCCTGTCTGTCCGCACCCGACTCGTATGGCAATAGAAAATTGATGATCCGAGTCGCCAACCGGGGAACCCAAGAGCTGCGCCGGCCCTTCAAGTTCAAAGTCTATCTCCGCCGTGAAGGTGACCTGACGATCGTAGCAGCCCGTGAACTCAATCCTGGCGATCTGCCCCTAAAGGCCGGCGAAACCAAGGCGATCGACCCGGGCTTTTCGATACGGCAGAAGGATTACGAATCGGGCACAACTCTGGCCGTTGCCCTCGACACGGATGACATCATCAGTGAACCCGACGAACCCAATAATTATGCCACCTACCCTTTTGGCCTTGGTCAGATGAGCCCGGAGAGCGACCTCAATGCCAGGCCTGATTTCGTTATCAATTTTAAAGAGATCAAAGCGCCGGCCAAAGGTTGCCCTGACGAAAACTACTGGAATAGTCCTAATTTAACCGACTGCCTGGTGAAGCTTACGGCGAGAATTGATAATCAGGGGAAGGCGGCTGGACCCAAATCGGGCCCACTCAGCGTGGAGATTTCTGTCACCGATAAAGAAGGGAAGGAAATTTATGTGGATTACAAGGAGCTCAATATCGGCGTGGCGGCAGGGTATAACGTCCTTCTGGACATTAATATCACTCCTTTGGTCTACTTCATGAAGGCCTGCCAGATTAAGCTCACCGTTGATCCGGAGAACAAAGTCCAGGAAGAAGAGGAAGGGAACAACGCGGCGGTTATGGGCATGCCCTTTTGCGGGCTATGGCCGCCAGTGCCAGACCTTCGGGTAAATAGCCTGACCGCAGAAAAGACCAGCATCGCCGGCAAAGACGCATATAAGCTCACAGCTGAGTGCGAGAATGCGGGGAACAATGTCGGCAACCCCACCTTTGGGTTCATCTGGTACATAGACGGGGAAAAGTATGAGTACCAGGGCTATCTCAGCTTGACCGGCTTTGGTGATTTTCCTTCGCCGCTCCAGAAATTCACAGTGACGACTGTTGTTCCCATCGAGAAATTCCCGGCCGGCACGGACACAGTGCGCGTCCGGTTTGAGATCGACAGCCGGGCGAACGTCAAAGAAAGCAACTGGGACAACAACATCCAGGAGTTCGACCTCAAGAAATATTAATAAACTTGCGCCGCCATTTCAGGGCCACATTAACCAGGCCGATCATTACCGGCACCTCGACCAGCGGGCCGATGACGGCAGCGAACGCCTCCCCCGAGTTGATGCCGAAGACAGCCACGGCCACAGCGATGGCCAGCTCGAAGTTATTGCTTGCCGCGGTGAACGACAGCGTCACCGCCTTGGGATAATCTGCGCCCGCCTTGCGGCTGAGGAAGAACGAAACGACGAACATGACCACGAAATAGACGAGGAGCGGGAGGGCGATCCGCAGGACGTCGAGCGGGATTTTAACGATGAACTCACCCTTGAGCGAGAACATGACGACAATAGTGAAAAGGAGCGCGATGAGCGTCACCGGGCTGATGCGGGGAATGAATTTAGTCTCGTACCATGTCCGGCCCTTGAGCTTGAGCAGGCTGAAGCGCGTCACAACGCCGGTAATAAAAGGAATGCCCAGATAGATGAAGACGCTCTCGGCGATCTGGCGCATCGTGACGTTAACCGCCGTCCCTTTAAGCCCAAGCCAATTTGGAAAGACGGTGATGAAGACATAGGCATAGATCGAGAAGAACAGGACCTGGAAGATCGAGTTGAAAGCGACCAGGCCGGCCGCGTACTCCCGGTCGCCCTGGGCCAGGTCGTTCCAGACAATGACCATGGCGATGCAGCGGGCCAGGCCGATCATTATCAGGCCGTACATGTATTCGGGCTTGTCGCGTAGAAAAATGACCGCCAGGGCGAACATCAGGAGCGGTCCAATGATCCAATTCTGGACGAGGGACAACGTCAGGACCTTGACATTCTTGAATACGTCGCCCAGCTCTTCGTACTTCACTTTCGCGAGCGGCGGGTACATCATCAGGATGAGCCCGACGGCGATGGGAATATTCGTCGTGCCCGATTGGAATCGGTTAATGAAACCGACCACAGCCGGGACAAGGTAGCCCAACCCGACGCCGAAAGCCATAGCCAGGAAAATCCAGAGCGTCAGGTATCGGTCGAGGAACTTGAGTCTTGTTTTGCCAGGTGTCACTTGCCTTTCCTTTCTTGTTTATTCAAGTTATTTATCATCCCTTTCGACCGAACTCGACCTAGAGTTGGAATAGAAAATAGGCCCCTACCAATATAATGAGGACTCCAGCGATTTTCTGCAGGGCCAAGTTAGTCCTGCGCAAGCCTTTTGACTCGATCAATTTATTCGCTGCGCCCATAGAGGCTCCCGCAACTAGGATTAAAGCCGAATGACCCAGCGCATAGACAAGAAGTAGAAACCCTCCATAGACGACATTCCCTTGGCTGGCGACATAGGCTAGAAGAACGGCCAGAATGGGCACTGAGCAGGGGGTGGAGACAACGCCGAACAAGAGCCCGAGCAGGAACGCGCCGACCGGAGCTCCCTTTCTGACGTTCACGGGCTGGGGAAGGTTAAAATTGAATTTAAAGAGGCCCAGAAGGTGAAGGCCCATGACCAGGCAGACTCCCGCCACAAGATACTTCCAGAAGGAGCCGATATCTCCCAGCATCCTTCCCATCAGAGCGGAAATCAACCCCAGGATAGCGAAAGTTATTGACAGCCCGAGAACGAAAAGCGCGGAAAAGCTGAGCGACTTCTTGAGGCTCATGGTTTCCGTACCGGCCACGACGCTCATGAGCAGAGGGATCATCGCCAGAACGCAGGGGTTCGAGGCGGTTGTCATGCCGCCGATGAAAACAGCTAAGAACGCCAGCCAGGGATTGTGCTGAATGAGCTGGCCGACATTGCCGAACAGGTGCTCCAATTTTTCCCCCTGGCCTTAGATGATTCCTTTCTCTTTAAGCATCTGCAGCATCTCTTCTTTAGCAAAGAAACCCACATGCCGGAAAACCTCTTTGCCGCTTTGATCGACGAAAACTTGGGTCGGGATAAGCTGGATTCCGTATTTTCGGGCAGGGGCAGGGTCCTTCCAGACATCGTAAAAAACGACCTGGACCTTCCCGGCATATTCCTCTGCGATCTCCTTCATGATCGGTTGCATGGCTTTGCAAGGAATGCACCGGTCGGCGCCGAGCTCGATAAACGTTACTTTGTGCTTCGAAAAGTCCAGGTTGAGGTCGGTGGTGACGAGAACACGGCGTTCTCCGTCTACATTTTGGTTGGCAGGGATGCCGGTTTCGCCTTTCGCCGCCTGAGTTGCCGGGGATTTCGCCTTCCGGCTTTCGACCTGGCCCCGGCAGGATTGACTGAGGATGAACAGTGTCGACAACGCCACTGCGAAAAGCAGAACAAGAGCGCGATTCCGGGATTTGGGGATCTTCATGAGGATAACTCCATTTCATGATGATATTGAGAAAATAGCTCCAAAGCCTGCTGGCTCCGCCCGCGTTTAGCTCTGCTTTTCCTCTTGGATCCACGCCCCGATCTCATCCTGAGAAGGGATTCGACCCGAGCATTTGACTTTCCCGTTGATCACAAGCCCCGGCGTGGCATAAATCCTGTACTCGGCGATCTTCCCAAAGTCGGTCACTTTCTGGACGTCGGCGGCAACCTTGAGCTCAGCCAGGGCGTTCCTCGTCCGTTTCTCAACTTCGTGGCAGCGCGGGCATCCCGGCCCCAAGATTCTGATTTCCATGTTCACCTCCTCTGGCGACATTTATTCATCCGCAAAAAGCCCGGGAATGTGTATCCCGAAGCTGCTCACAGCCGGAGCAGCTCATTCCTTTTCAAAAAAAAGCTCCAAAAAATATCCCCGTGATTGTGGCCATCACGATTACAAGCAAAATATAGGTCAGCGCCTTTTTTGTTCCCATCACGCTCCGAAGAACCAGCATGCTGGGCAGAGAGAGAGCCGGTCCGGCTAGAAGGAGTGCGAGCGCTGGCCCCTGCCCCATCCCGGAGCCGAGCAACCCCTGGAGAATCGGGACTTCTGTCAAAGTGGCGAAGTACATGAATGCTCCGGCAACAGATGCGAAAAGATTAGCTCCCAAGCTATTGCCGCCGACGAACTTGGCGATCCACTCGCTCGGGATAAGTCCCTCGTGCCCCGGCCTTCCCAGCAAGAACCCCGCCACAAAGACTCCGGCCAAAAGAAGGGGAAAGATCTGCTTGGCAAAGACCCAGGTGGAGAAGGTCCACTCTTTGAGTTCCTCCTTCCTAAACCAACGGAAGAGCATCCAGGCGAGGACGATGAGAAGCGCTCCGCCGAGAGGCCATTTGATCCTATAGATGAAAGACCAGGCTTTGAGGGAGGGGTCGGCCTTGGTCCAATTGATGAAAACGAGGATGCCGATCATGGCAGCGAAATAAAGCGCCGTCTTCCACAGCGGCCTTGCTTCCTTTACATCCACGTGAGAGACAAAATCATTCGGACTTCTGTTTTTTTCGTCTGCTTTGCCAAAGAATAACTGCATGAGCAAGCCGATGATCACCGCAAAGGAAATGGCTCCCACCGCTCTGGCCAGGCCGATTTTGAACCCCAGAACCTTAGCCGTCAGGATGATCGCTAGGATGTTGATAGCGGGTCCGGAATAAAGGAAGGCTGTCGCGGGACCGATGCCCGCTCCCCGGGTGTAAATGCCCAAAAAAAGCGGAAGAACAGTGCAAGAGCAGACGGCCAGGATGGTCCCGGAGACCGAGGCAATGCCGTAAGCAAGGGTCTTGTTCGCTTTCGGCCCCAGCAATTTGATGATGGATTCCTTGCGGATGAAAACAGAAATGGCCCCGGCGATGAAAAAAGCCGGGATAAGGCAAAGGAGGACATGCTGACGGGCGTATTCCTGCACCATTAGGAACGCTTCCAGCAATGCGTTCTGGACGGTGAGCCTGGAGAAGGGGATGAAGTAAGCAGCCACAAAAACGGCCAGCAAAACGAGAAACGTTTTTCTTTCTTTCATCCTGGCCAGACCTTCAACTGAAGCACCGCTTCTTCCTGATCTCTTTCTTTAGGCAAAGGCCGATCCGCCGCGCGTCCCGGGCGGCCTCGCGGATGTCTTCCGGTCCGGCCTTGAGGACCTCTTCGAACATGCGCCGGAGGCTTTCCCTGACTTTCCGCGGAACCCGGTATATGATCCACTTTCCTTCCCTGATATCCTCCGCCAGGTCGGCGTCCCGCAGAATCCGTAACTGGTGGGAGACCCGGGACTGCTCCATCCGGAGGATAAACGTGAGCTCGCAGACGCAGAGGTCCCTCTGCAGGAGGAGACGGAGAATCCGCAGCCGGGTTGGGTCGGCGAGAGCCTTAAGTGTCTTTATTGCGCTTCTCATTTCACATTATTATATGAGCATACATTCATATATTAGCCGAAAACTCCCGTCCCGTCAATCGTTCCTTGTTATGCTTCTCCCTGCGTAAGGAAAGCTTCAACCTGCGTGCGGATCTCGTCTCTGACCCGGCGGAAGACGGACAGCTTCTCCTCTTCTGTACCTTCCGCCTTGGCCGGGTCATCGAAACCAAGATGAACCCGGCGCACTCCGCCAAAGAAAAGAGGGCAGGTTTCGTTGGCGGAGTCGCAGAGAGTGATCACAAAATCGAACGCCTGGCCGGCGAACTCCTCCATGTTCTTGCTGCGGGCCGCGCTATGGTTGATGCCGATTTCAGCGAGGACCTGGATAGCCAGCGGATGCGGCGGTTTCGGGTTAGTCCCGGCCGAATACGCCTCAAAACGGTCGCTCAGGTCATGGTTCACCAGGGCCTCGGCCATTTGCGACCGGCAACTATTGGACGTGCAGATGAACAGGACCCATTTCTTCATCTGTTTTACGCTTTTTTCTCTTCCTCAAGCGCCCGGGCGAAGGCCGGCCAGAAGGGATCAACGCGGGGATGGTCAAGCAGCTTTTCCTTCCCGCCCTCTACCAGGATGATTCCCCTGCTTTCCGCAACGACCTCCCCGACGACCGAGGCAGCGATATTTTTCCGGGCCAACTTGTCCAGCAGCCGCTCGACCTTCTTCTCTTTACAGGTGATGATCAGGGTTCCTTCGGAGATGGACGAATACGGGTCCATTCCGAATTTGGAGCAAATCTTTTCGACCTCATCCAGGACAATGATCTTCTCCTTCTCCACCCTCATCCCCACGCGGGAGGCCTTGGCCACCTCATAAAGGCCGCCCCAGACGCCGCATTCCGTGGCGTCATGCATCGCCGTCACCCCGCGCTCCCGCGTCCCCACAGAAGCGGCCGTCAAAGCATCCTCGACAACGGACATCTGGTAAAAGATGCCCTCCGCTCTCCGGCTGAATTCTTCTCCGAAATACTCCCTGATCCTGTCCTTGAAAGCGAGAGCGAAAATTCCCGTAGCTTCGATTGCCGCCCCTTTGGTGATGACGATGATGTCTCCGCGCTTGGCCATCTGCGGCGTGACATAGCGCGCTTTATTACCGATGCTGATCACCGTGGCGCCTCCCACCATCGGATAGTTGCAGCCGGAATATCGGGCCGTATGTCCGCAGACGATGGCGACGCCCATTTCGCGGCACTCCGAGTCGATCTTCTTCCAAACGATGTCCAGCTCGTCTTTGGTCATGCTCAGCGGCAGGTTGAGGTCGATAGAGAGGTAGGATGGCTGAAGCGCCGACGTGACCGCGTCCGAGCAGAGGATATGGATGGCGAACCAGGCCGCCCTTTCAAGCCCGTACTCGGGGACAATAAACACCGGGTCGGTGGTCATGGCCATGACTTTCCCGCCGCCGATATCGACGATGCCGATATCCACGCCGTGCTTCGGCCCGACAAGGACCGATCGCCTGCGCTTTCCCAGATGAGGATAAATCAACTCATCAAATATCTCGGCCGAGATTTTCCCCATTTCCGGCAGCTGAGCGGACATTTTGGCCTCCGTTTTTCACTCGGGAACAATTGAAATTCCCGCTCATAACGTTTAAAATATGTTTTCAATTTAGTGATCGCCCGCGGTCTTGTCAAATCGCCGCTTGATTTCAGGGCGCGAGCGGTAAAAAAGCTGGAGAATAAACCATGATTATCGCTGAACTGGCCATCTTTCCCACGAGCGAAGGGACCTCGGTCAGCCGCTATGTCAAGGAGGTCATCCGGGTGATCGAAGGCTCCGGGCTGCGGAGCGAGACCGGGGGCATGTCCACAACCATAGAGGCCCCCGATTTGGAAACGCTCTTCCGGGTCGTCCAGGAGGCCCATCAGGCCCTCCTCAAAATGGGGGTTAGGAGAATCCATCTCGACCTCAGGGTGGACCATCGCCTGGACAAGGACGCGACCATCGACTCGAAGCTGCGTGCCGTCGGGAAGAAATAGTTTTCCTCTATATTTATATTGAGTAAATATATCGATTCGATAGAATAAATAAAGAACGAATGACGAGGAGGTTGCTCATGCCGGACGCCACGGGTTTCACCGAGAACGCTTTGAAGATCCTCAGGTCCCGCTACTTCATGCGGAACGAGGCCGGAGAATTCCTGGACAAAGAGCCGGCCGACCTCTTCTGGCGCGTGGCCCGCTATATCGCTTCCGCCGAAAAGACAAAAAAAGAGGAGGAGCGCTGGGCCCGAAAATTCTTTGAGGCGATGATCGGCCGGGATTTCCTGCCCAACAGCCCCACCTTGACCGGCGCGGGAAGAAATATGTGCCTGAGCGCCTGTTTTGTCCTGCCGATCGAAGATTCCCTGGAATCGATCTTCGAGACCGTCAAGGACACTGCCATGGTGCACAAGGAGGGAGGCGGGACCGGTTTTGACTTCAGCCGGCTCCGGCCCAAGGGGAGCTTTGTCCGCAAGACCCAGGGGATCGCTTCCGGCCCGGTTTCTTTTCTGCGGGTCATCGACTCGGCCACGGAAGCCGTCAAGCAGGGCGGGACGCGCCGCGGCGCCAACATGGGGATGCTCAGGGCCGACCATCCCGACGTCGAAGAGTTCATCCGCATGAAAATTGACGGGAAAAGCGTCAATAATTTCAATATCTCGGTGGCAGCAACCGATGCCTTTATGGAGGCAGTGAAAAGCAACGGCGCCTACGACATCTTCGACCCCTATCTCAAAAAAAAGGTGGGACGGAAGAATGCGCGAATCGTCTTTGACCTGATTCTCGAATCGGCCTGGGCCGTGGGAGACCCCGGTCTGATATTCATCGACCGGGTCAACAAGTTCAACCCGACCCCTGGCCTCGGTCTCATCCGGGCCACCAACCCCTGCGGCGAGCAGCCCCTCCACGAGTATGAATCCTGCAACCTGGGGTCGATCAACCTGGCTCGTTTCTTCAGCCCCCAGAAAAAAGAGACGTTCGATTGGGACCGGTTCGGCGAGGTCATCTCCCTGGCCGTGAGGTTTCTTGACAACGTTATCGATGTCAACAAATACCCGCTGCCCCAGATTGAGAAGATGACCAGGGCCAACCGCCGGATCGGGCTCGGGGTCATGGGCTGGGCCGACCTGCTGATTAAAATGAGGCTAAAGTACGACTCGGCGCCGGCCGTAAAACTGGCCGAAAAACTGACCGCCTATATGCGCAAGCGTGCTATGGCGGAATCAGCCCGTTTGGCCGAGGAGCGCGGAAGCTTCCCCAATATCGGAAAGTCGGTCTTCAAGGGAAAAAAGATGCGCAACGCTACCACCCTGACCATCGCGCCCACGGGCACGATCTCCCGCATCGCCGGCTGCTCCTCCAGCATTGAGCCCATTTTCGCTTTTGAGTTCACCTCCAAGATCATCGACGGCGAAATCAAGGACATCCATCCCCTTTACGCAGAGTGGAAAAACGCCCACCCCAAGAACCCGCTGCCCGAATATTTCCGGACCGCCCACGAGATCACGCCCGAATGGCACGTCCGCATGCAGGCCGCGTTCCAGAACCATGTGGACAACTCGGTCTCCAAGACAATCAATTTCGCCAATAAAGCCACGGTCAAGGACGTGGAGAAGGCCTATCTGCTGGCCTACGACCTCGCGACCAAAGGAATTACCATTTATCGGGACGGCAGCCGGGCCGAGCAGGTGCTCTACAAGCCCTCCGCCGAGGCCAAGCTTCATCCCAAGGAAAGGCCGGCCTCGCTTCCTTCAGTCACGGACAAGATCAAGACCGGGTTCGGAAATCTCTACGTGACGATATCTTTTTACAACCAGAAACCATTTGAGGTTTTCACCAGCATCGGGAAGAGCGGTTACACGACGATGGCCGACGCCGAGGCCCTGGGTAGGCTCATCTCGATGGCGCTGCGAAGCGGGGTCGACGCCAAGGAAGTCATCAGCCAGCTCAGGGGGATCGGGGGGTCGGAGCCCATCTTTACCGAAGGCGGGCTCGTTCAGTCTATTCCCGACGCCATCGCCAAAGTCCTGGAAAGGCACATCGGCCCTGTCCAGGGCAACTCCAAAGATATTTTCCAGACCGTCTGCAGGATCTGCGGCGCGACTCTGCCGGACGAGAAGTGTCCCGTCTGCCCTCACTGCGGCTGGAACCGCTGCTCCTAAGACCCCTCATCTCCTCCCAGAAAAAAAGGATTGCAGCCAAAAACCTCCTCCGGGGCTCGCCAATGGGTGGCGCGGCAGGGGGGCCCCCCGACGAGGCTCGGGAGATGTGGTTCGAAGTCACGCTGCGATTTCCCCGGCGAGGAAATCTTGCTCGATTCGCTCCTCGCTCTCCTCTTCGAACCGTGCCCGCTCGTCGCTCATACGGACTTCTCACCACATCTCTCTCACCTCATCCCCCGGGCGGGGGATGCCGCGACGGGACCCGTTGGAGAGCCCCGGGACTAATTAGAGGTTGCTGCGCAAGCATTCCTTTTATGTAAGAGCGGAGCCTTGAAAAGGGCTCGAGCGGGCTGACGAACCCAAACCTGAGCCCCGACGGGGGGAACCGACGGGACTGGTTCCCCGGGGTGCGGGGGCCAGAGGGCAGCCTCCTGCGCCCTTACGAATCGGATAAACGGAGGTGCTTGCGGTTGCTGCTGGATTTTTTTCCCGGAATTGTTATAAGATAAAGTTCAAGGTATGGCTCCGGGGTGAGCGAAAAAGACCAGGTCATCGGGAACTTTTTTACCACCTTAAAAGTGACTTTCAAAACGGCCACCATTTACAGCATCGGCCATCCCGCCTATCGAAAGGCTGTCGAGGACCTTCTGGCCAAGATCGTCGCCCTGCTGGAGTTTTCCAACCCGCTCTCTATAGGTTTTACGCCGAATTCCCTGTATCTGGATCATCGATTTTGGGAGAATGAGAAGCTCGTCGTCGAATTGGCCCGGATTTTCCATTTCCGCAAGATCAAAAACCTCGAGATCCGGGAGGGCATCACTCTTGACGAGCTGACCAAGTTCGTTTCCAAGACCACCCTTCCTCTGCAGGAATTCATCAAGGAAGGCGGCGCTCAGGCCATCTTAAAAAATGAACAGATTATGCACATCACCGTGGAAGAGCTGGCCTATTCCCAGCTTTTACAGGGCGAATGGGACGAAATTAAGGATGTTTGGGTCTATCTCCTGATAGAAGCGGTGCAGGAAAACAACCTTGAAAAATTGAATCAAATGGCCGAGATCTTCGAGAAGGTCGTCAGCGGGCTGGATACGGAAGACTTCGTTCAAAATGAAGAACTCCAGGATCATTTTCACAAATTTTTTAGATTCCTCAAAGCAAGCCGCGGAGATAAGTACCGCAACTGTTCCAAGGGCTTCGTCAAGGCCGTGCTGGCCGGAAAAAGGATGGGGCCGGAAACAAAAATCGGCCATTTGAAACGCACGTTCTCGGAAATGGGGACGGACGACCTGGCCGAAACGATCTGGGAAGAGATCCTTTATGATGACAAGTTCGACTCCTTGAGCTTCAGTGTTTTTTCGAGGCTCGTCGACAAGGAACGGCACCCCGATATTTCCACTTCCCTCAAGGAGCTTTTTCAATCGGACAATCCCCTCAACAGGAAACTCGAAGTGGAGATGAAACTCAGGTCCCTGCTCAAGGGGACATCGAGCCTCTATGTTTCCGAAACATATCGCCAGACCCTGGTCAATCTTCTCCGGGAAACATCGTTCGAAAAAAGGATCGTTTTTGATCACCATCTTCTCCATTTTAATTACAGCTTCGTTCTTCTGAATGCCCTGGAGAGAGAAAACCAAAAGGATGTCCAGACAAGATACTTGGAGAGAATCCAAGAAGAATGGAAACAAATCTCCGAAGACGGGAACCTTGAATACATGAAAGGCCTGCTCCAGGTCCTGAAAAATAAAGAAACGGACCTTGCTGCCGAACCGGTTTTGCAGGCTGTCCGGAAGTCGATTTCAGAGTTTATCGAAAGCCTGATCCTCAACGGAGAGGACCTCCCTGATTTCGACTTCATTGTAAAAAAATTGAAAGCGAGCGTCTTCCAACGAAAAACCTACCTGGAGAAGATATTCAAGGAGAAGATCATCACCCCCCCCCTCTTGGAGGCCTATTTTACCTTTTTCACCCAATATCTCTTCGAGTTCAATATCCAGTTGAAGCAAAAAGCCGGCGACAGCCGTTTTTTGGAAAATATCACCGACAATTTAAAACATATCGATACGCGAATATCGCTCGTCACCCTCAAGGACATTTTCTCGTTTGGCGATGTCAGCGTGAAGTTCAGGGTCCTCAAAAGCATGCAGAATCTCACAATCTATGATGAAAAATTTTTATTTCGCCTCCTGGACTCCCAAGACCTTTCCATCCGCGCCGAATCTCTAACGATTCTGATAAAGGATGAGCGCCTGCGACAGGCCTCTCTGCACAGGCTGCTCAGCATTGAATCCCCCTATGGCCTCAGGAATAAAAAACTCTACAGGAATTTGAAACTGGTCGAAGACATGAACCTCAAGGATGCCTGGCCCTATCTGAAAATACTGAGCCGGCGGAAAAATTTCTGGAATAAAAAGGTCCGCGAGGTTTCGTCCCGGATTCTGGAGAAATGGGGTGAGGGATAAGGTCAAGCTCTGCTTTATCTATCTGTTGAACGCCATTCAGGCCGGAAAAATTTATACCGAGAGCCATCCCACGTTCAGCGAATTCGTCGGAAAGCTCCATGAGGCAGTCCAGGCCGTCCTCCTGGTGAAAAAAGAGCTGATCCTAGGGATCGTCAGCGGGGAGCTCGCCTGGGAAGACGAGATCTTTTTTGATGTAAGCAAAAAACTGGGCGCGCTGATCAATTTTCTGAAGGAAGTGAAGATTGAGAGAATCATTTTCCAGCAGGGATTAAGGTTCGAGGAATTAAACGCCTTCATTTCTTTCTTGGCCCGCATAAAAAAGATGGAAAAGATTGACGAACAGGAATATTTCAACCTCCATGGAATAACCAACATCCGGGCCGGAAGAATCCGCACTCTGACCCCCAGCGAAGATCCTCAAGAAAAAGCCAATGAGATGATGAGAAAATATGAGAATGCCGTGGAGGCCGTCTCCAATTCCATAAACGTCGTCCTGGATGAGAAGGATCTCGACTACCTGGATCTGCGGTTCAACGTCCTGAATTGCATGGAAGATTTTATGGGGAAGCACCAGGAACTGGTCAGCCTGATGTCCGTCAAAGAAAAAGACGTCCTGACCTTTGTTCATTTGGTGAACGTCTCCCTGCTGACCATGTTTTTCGCCTCCAAGCTCGAGTTCGGAAAAGACGATGTCCTGGACCTGGGCATCGCGGCCCTCTACCATGATATCGGAAAGCTTTATGTTTCCACAAAGATCCTCCAAAAGAAGACTGCCTTAGCTGAAAAGGAATTCATCCAGATGAGAGATCACCCACTGCTGGGCGTAAGAATCCTGAACAACTACAAAGAGACGCTGGGGATTCTGCCTCTTGTGGTCGCATTGGAGCATCATCTCCATTATGACCTCACCGGTTACCCCAAATTGGCCTATCCCCAAAAGCCTCATGTCGCCTCCATGATGGTATCCATCTGCGATGTTTATGACGCCCTCGCCCTCAAGCGGACCTACAAAAAGGATTTTCCGCCCAACAAGATTTATGATCTGATGATGACCAACAAAGGCAAGATATTCGATCCGGAGCTCCTGGACAAGTTCTTTCAGGGCACAGGAGTCTGGCCGGTCGGTGCCATCGTCTCTTTGAGTGACGGGAGCGTGGCTGTCGTCAGAGAGATCAACGAGGAAGATGCCTTCAAACCCAAAGTGGAGGTCATTGCTCCGGAAAGCAAAAAGGAGATGATCAACCTGGCGAAAACAAAGACGGTCTATATCACCGAGGCCATGAATCCTAAGGGAAAAGGGAAGGACTACCTCCGTTACCTTTAAGGGGCAGCAAAACGAACACCATCAAACGGCCGACTCGCTCTGCGGTGTTTCCGAGGTTTTTTCTTTGGCCTTTTCGTAGAGGAATGCCGCCTGGATATAACGTTCGGCGGCAGCCGCATAGTCTTTCTTCCCCAAGAGGGCTTGCGCCCGCGCTTCCTCCTTTCCGGCTTCATTATAATGCCAGGGGGCGCGCTGCGCGGCTTTTAGGGAGTCCGCTTCAGCCCTGAGTTCTTTCACATAATCTCTCAGGGCGCGCAGCCCGCTCTCATCGTTGTCGGCCTGGAGGCTCAGCCCGTAAATTTTCCCAAGAACGGAGTACAGCGTTTTTGCGCCGGAGAAATCGTCTTTATTGTAGGCGCCCGCGGCATCCCTCTCTCGTGCGCCGGCGATCCGGAACAACAGATTGTCCTTCCCCGCCGGTAAGTCCGCAGCCGCCCTTATTTTCGCCTGCTCCATGTCTGTCCTGGCGGCGTCTGCTTTTTCTTTCTCTTCAACGAGGGCCAGGAGCTTCCTCATTTGGTTCTGCCCTTCCTCATAATTTTTATGTGATTCCTGGGTTTTTCCGGCGGCGCGCTCTCTCTCCGCTTCTCTGATTTTCGCATCCGCTTCATTCCACATGGCCATCAAACGGCTGTCCGCAGGGATCTTCCCCTTGATCTCCTCCATCGCCTTTTTCGCCTGTTCGTAGTCCTGCGGGGTCATATATTTTGCGGCCTCTTTCATGAGCCAGTCGAAAAACCTGCCCGCGCCTTTTGAGCCTTCGGCTCCTTGGCCACTTTCCTTGGCCAGACCCGCGATGACTTTTTCAAACTCTCGTTGCGCCTCGCTTTTCGAAGATGTGTGCGCAGGAGGCAAGGGCTGCGGCGGCTCCTCAAAAATCGGGCGTGAGTGAGGGGCATCTTTCTTCTCCCTTGGGAGAAGCCCCCAAACCAGGAAACCCAAAAGGACAACGGCCACCAGGAAAATGGCCGGTTTGTAGACTTTGTTGAGATTGAATTTTACGGTAATCTCTCTCGAAGTGATGGGTTTGCCTTCTGCCGCGACTTTTTCCGGAGCCGGAACTCTCTTTCCGATTTTCTCGAGCTCCCCGAGGAGTTCCCTGGCACTCTGGAATCTTTTTTCTCTCGACTTCTCCAGGCATTTCAGGATCAGGAGGCTCAGGTCCTCGGAGACAAGCGTGTTCAGGTCCCTGGGGTCCTTGGGAATGGCGCTGATATGTTTCAAAGCTATGCTGAGAGGCGTTTCCCCGACAAAAGGCACCCGGCCGGTCACCATCTCATAAAGAATCACCCCCAGTGAATAGATGTCCGACCTCTGGTCCACATTCTCCGCCTCAGCCTGTTCAGGCGACATGTACTCCGGTGTCCCGATCAGGACTCCGCTTCCCGTTATGCCCTGGGCCTGAAGCGAACGGGCGATCCCGAAATCCATGATCCGGGTGTTTCCGTCGCGGTCGATCATGATGTTTTGCGGCTTGAGGTCGCGGTGCAATACGCCCAAGTGATGGGCCTCGGCCAGACCTTCACAAATCTGCTTGGCCACGGAAACCGCTTTCGCTTCAGTCAAGTGCCCCGACCTCTTGATGAAACTCTTCAAATCTTCTCCCGGCACATACTCCATAGTAATGAAGAACGTCGTGCCTTCCTGGCCGAGATCATACATGCGGCAAACGTGGCGATGGGATATCTTGCGGGCGAATTTCAGCTCGTTGCTGAAACGCTCGATGGTTTTCTCATCGGCAGCGATCTCGGGCTTGAGGAGCTTCATGGCCACTGCTTCTTTGATCTTCTTATCGAAGACTTTGTAGACCCGGCCCATGCCGCCCTTGCCCAATTCTTCAATGACTTCATACCGCCCCGCAAAAGTACTCCCCCTCTCGAGCTGATGGAGCGGCGCCAACAAAGTCTCCGTCTGGAAAATGAGGCCTTTGCCGGGGGCAGCAAGAGGCCAGCCGCATTTCCCGCAGAAGTTGGTTTCCGCAGGATTGTCAAACTGACATCTGGAGCACTTCATGTCTTCGGCGGCCTCGCCGCCTTTGAAAAAAGGATATCAGGTCTTGACTCTTCCGTCAAACCGGGGGTGAGCCGCGGCGTTATGCCCAAGACACGGGATGATCACAAACGTCGCGGTTCTCAAAAGAATCTGGTGGCAAATCGCGGTGGTTTTGGTTTATATTCAGAGGTCTTGTTGAGGAGATGACTCTCTGATGAGGAGCTCGGCCATGATCATTTTCCTGGCGGTCGCCCTGTCCATCTACGGCCTGATCAATTTCTATATTTTAAGGAGGGAGTGGCAGGCCTTGGCCGGTCTAGGAAACATCCGCTCCCTTGCTCTGGGCTTCTCTCTGCTTCTGGTCCTGGCTTATCCCCTGGGCCGAATCGTCGAGCAGGTTCTGCCGGGCGGACCCGCAGAATTCTTTGACCGGATCGGCTCTTTTTATTTTGTAGTGATGTTTTACTCCTTCTGTCTCGTCCTCGTCATAGACATCCTGAGGCTTGGGAACGCTCTTTTTTCGTTCTTTCCCAAGGCCATCACGGCTCACGGCCAGAAAGCGGGCCGGATTACCTTCTGCATCCTCCTGGGGCTGGTTTTCGCCATCGTTGCGGGTGGGGCGATCAATGCCGTCCGTCCCCGCTTCCGCACCCTGAAGATCGCCGTTGCTAAACCAGCGGGAGGTCTCTCCGAGCTCAAGATCGTCATGGCTTCGGACTTTCACCTGGGGACGACAAACCGCAATGCCTGGCTCCAAAAAATCGTGGCCAAGATCAACGGGCTCAAACCCGACATCGTTTTCCTTCCCGGAGATATCGTGGACATGTATGTCCCGCGCACCGCGGTGATGCAGATGATCGCCACTCTCCAAAAAATCTCTGCTCCCCTGGGAGTTTTTTCAGTGACGGGGAATCATGAATATTACGGCGGGCTGAAGAAAAACCTCGAATACCTGGCCCAGGCAGGGGTAAGGGTGCTTCAAGATGAGGCATTAAACATAAATGATGGTTTCTACCTCATCGGCCGAAAGGACCGGACCGCTTTGAGTTTTAAAGAGGAGCGAAAAACACTGGGGGAGATTCTGAGCGCTGTCGACACCGGGCTTCCCCTTATTCTCCTCGACCATCAGCCTTATCGCCTCGCCGAGGCCGAGGAGGCGGGCATCGATGTCCAGCTCTCGGGCCATACCCACGCCGGGCAGCTCTTTCCGCTCAATCTGATCAATAAAAAGGTCTGGGAGCAGTACTGGGGCTATCTGCGCAAGGGAAAGACTCAGTATTATGTTTCCTGCGGGGTCGGGACGTGGGGACCTCCCGTCAGGACGGGAAGCCGGCCGGAGATCATCCAGATCCAGCTGACATTCAGCCCTGGAAAAAATACGAAGTGAGGACAAACCGAATAATCTTAGAATTTATACCCGATCTTTCTCAAGAATTCTTTTCTCCACTCGATGTCGACTTCTCCCTCGACGCCTTTTGTCTTCACGCCGTCGATGACCCCGAGGATCCCCCGGCCTCTTTCCGTCTCGGCAATAATTACCTCGACGGAATTGGCGGTGGCGCAGAAGACGCGGCAGACCTCAGGGATATTCTTGATGGTGTTGAGGATGTTGACCGGGTAGCCGTTCTCCATGAAAATTATGAAGCAGTGGCCGGCCGAAAGACTCTGGGCATTTTTCTTGGCCAGGTCGATGAGCCGCGCTTCGTTGCCCGAATAGCGGACGAGCGCCGGTCCCGAGGATTCACAAAAGGCCAGACCGAACTTCATCTGCGGAGCCGTAGTGACGATGGCCTCGTGAAGATCCTCGACGGTCTTGATAAAATGGGATTGGCCGAGGATAAAATTCATCTCCTCCGGCTTATTGATCTGAACAACCTTGATGTCCATGTCATTCCCTCCTTGAAATCCTATTATCATATAAATATTCTTAAAGAGACAAGTTGACAGGCATCTTGATTAAAAAGAAAGGAGAGCCGCATGTCTAACTCGACCTTCGACCATCTCAAAATTATGACCATCGAGCGCCATATCCTCGAGGAGCAGCGCAGCCATCCCGGGGCCACCGGAGTCTTGACCAACCTGCTTTACGATATCGCCCTGGCCGGCAAGGTCATCTCGAGCAAGACGACCCGGGCCGGGCTGGCGGAGATCCTGGGCCGGACAGAAGACATCAACATCCAGGACGAACAGGTGATGAAGCTCGACCGCTTCGCCGACCTGACGATCTACCGTCTCAACGACCATACGGGACGCCTGGCCGCCATGGCCTCGGAGGAAAATGCCGATCACCTGCCCATTCCGGATAAATACCCCAAGGGCAAATATGTCCTTCTTTATGACCCGCTGGACGGCTCGTCGAATGTGGACTACAACGTTCCGGTCGGCACGATCTTCGGCATCTACCAGCGCATCAGCCCGGACGGCCCCGGAACATTGGAAGACCTGCTCCAGCCCGGAAAGAACCTGGTCGCCTCGGGGTATCTCTGCTATGGCTCGAGCACCATGCTCGTTTACACGACCGGGAACGGCGTTCATGGGTTCACCCTGGACCCGACAGTGGGCGAATTTCTTCTCTCGCATCCCTACATCCGGATGCCATCTCCCCCCAAATATTTCAGCGTCAACCTCGGCTATCAGACCTATTGGAGCGCCGGCGTCCGGCATTACACCCAATATCTCCAGGGAGAGGGAGGCGGTATCAAAGGGCTCTCTCTCCGTTACATCGGCACGCTGGTCTCAGATTTTCACCGCAACCTGCTGGCCGGAGGAATCTTTTATTATCCTGCCGACACAAAAGACCCGAAAAAGCCCACCGGCAAGCTGCGCCTCCTCTATGAAGCTGCGCCCCTGGCGTTCATCGCGGAGCAGGCCGGCGGCTATGCCTCGGACGGACGGCAGAGCATCCTGGATATTCAACCCAAGTCGCTCCACCAGCGCACTCCCCTCTTTATCGGCAACCGATACCTTGTGGAAAAAGCCGAAGAGCTCATCCGAGAACACGACTGAGTGCTCCCCAACCTGGGGAAAGATCAGGCCAGGAATTTGAGAAGTCCACGGGGATCGGCCACAAGCTTCCGGGCACCGCTGTCCACGAGTTCTTTCTCCTCCCGGAATCCCCACAGCGCTCCGACCGGAAACATGCCGGCTTGGACCGCCGTCTTCATGTCCACTCCCGTATCTCCGAGATAGATAAATTGCGCCGGCGGGATTCCCAGTTCCCGGGCGATGAGAAGAGCGCCAGCCGGGTCGGGCTTCTGCGGCAGGCCCGGTCTCAGCCCGATGACAAAAGAAAAGTGCCAGCGGGAAAGAAAATGATGGGCCAGTCTTTGGGTGAATTTTTCGAGTTTGTTGGAGAGGACGTTGAGCTTGATTCCGCGCCGCTCCAGCGCGTCGAGCAGGTCTGGAATCCCGGGGTAGGGCCCCGTTTTGGCGGCCCAGCGAATTTCGTATTCCGACCGGAATTCCCGGATGCAGGACTGGACGGTCATCTCACTCCGCTCCAGAAGAGGCAGCGACCGCTCCGCCAGGGTGCGCATTCCATCGCCCGTGAGGTATCTGTACAAAGCAGTGTCATGGGCCGGATAGCCCAGCCGTTGGAGAGCCGCGTTCATCGAAGCGGCGATATCCTCGAGAGTGTCAAGCAGCGTCCCGTCCAAATCGAAAATTGCGGCCTGGCATTCGACTGTGGGAGTCTTCATTTTGTTCTCCTGACCTCGTCCGAGGACGGATTTGTCCGAGAGAGCATCCGCTTCTGCGCCTTCTTCTCGGCGAAGGTGCGGGGCACATAAACCGGCTCTCCTGTCAGCGGATCCTTGCCGGTGTAATACATGCACGTGGAACGCGTCATCGGTGTCGGAGTAAAAATCTGAACGCCTTCCACGGGTCTTGACCCTTCTGTCGCCAATCCCGGCAAATGCCGCGCCAATTCCTCGGCTTCTTTCGCTCCCGTCCCCGGATGGGCGACCATGAAGTAATACTTCAAATGCTGGCGCCGGCCTCGGCTGAGTTTTTTGAACAGGCGGCGGAACTCTGCGAGCGGCTGCCGGCCCTTGTTCATCAGGCGAAGCACCCGAGGTGAGACATGCTCGGGCGCAATCTTGAGAAGGCCGGAAATGTGATGAGCGCACAGCTCCTGCAAGTATTCGGGACTCTCCATAGCCAGGTCGTAACGGATGCCGCTCCGGACGAAGACTTTTTTAATCCCGGGGATGGCTCGCGCCTTGCGCATCAGCCGGATGAGCCGTCGATGGCTGCGGTCGAGTTCCGGGCATGAAAGGCACTCTTTGTCCAGGCACGGCGAGGCGCAGTCCATTCCGTACATGTTGGCCGTGGGGCCCCCCAGGTCGTCCACAAAGCCCTTAAAACCGGGATGTTTCACCAGACGGCGGATCTCCTCCAAAATAGACTCTTGACTCCGGGAGACGATCCGATTCCCCTGATGAAGCGACAAGGAGCAGAAGGAGCAGTTGCCGACGCAGCCGCGGTGGGTGACGACTGAAAAGCGAGCCATCTCAAATTCGTGAAACCCGGCCGGAATATCGCGGGAATACGGCAGGCCGTAAACCCAATCCAGGTCTTTGCTCGTATACTGCGGCATCGGAAACTGAAGGACGAAGCGCCGGGAATGGCCCTGAGCCAGATGCCGCCGGTTGGAGAACAGCCGCTGCGCTTCGGCGAATTTCTCAAGGTTCGAGCTGACGTCCTCGAAGGACGGAAGAACCTCGAAACCCTCCGGTATCTCCCGCCTGACGACGGCCGTGCCCGGTATCCCCAAAAGGTCTTTTCCCTGTTCGAGGCGACGGGCGATCTCGACCGCCTGAGACTCGCCCGGGCCATAGGCAAGAATATCGGCACGGGAATCCAGGAGGAGGCTGCGCCGGACTTTGTTTTCCCAGTAATCATAATGAGCAAATCGGCGTAACGAAGCCTCAATCCCGCCGATGACGATGGAGGAGCCGGGAAAAAGACGCTTGATCTTGTTGGCGTAGACAAGAACCGCCCTGTCAGGAATCCCGGAATAACGAGGCTCCTGAGGATCCAGAGCTCTGGGCCTTTTGAGCGGCGTGGAGTTGACCAGGAGACTGTCCATGGACCCGGAGGTGATCCCAAAGTAGAGACGGGGCTTCCCGAGCCTGAGGAAGTCCTTGTCCGTTTTCCAGTCCGGCCGGCCCACTGCGCCGACCTTGTACCCCTTGGCATCCAGCGCCCGGGCGATCACGCCAACAGCTGAAAGAGGATGGTCGACATAAGGCTCTCCGCTGATCAGAATGACGTCGAAATCCTTGCCCGTGGTTGAAATCATGGCCGGCCGCAATCCATCTCGCTAGTCGCTAGCGAATCCTTATTATAGCTGACTAGAGCCATGATGTAATT
>Ga0209253_10001046_pt1 | contig 24267 bp, 20 predicted proteins | sample FrelakmetBRP12BR_FD_187145 | JGI IMG/M metagenome (GOLD analysis project Ga0209253, IMG submission 187145) | Freshwater lake sediment microbial communities from the University of Notre Dame, USA, for methane emissions studies - BRP12 BR (SPAdes)... | ecosystem: Environmental > Aquatic >...
GTTGTGGGTCGACCCGCGCGGCGTGCTGTGGATCGAGACCGATGTCACGACGAAGACGCTGAAGCAGGGCGACTACGCGAATCTCGGCAACAACCAGATGCTCGCCGCCGATCCCACGACCGGCGAGGTGCGGCGCTTCCTGACCGGACCGAATGGCTGCGAGATCACCGGCATCACGGAAACACCCGACGGAAAGACGATGTTCGTCAACATCCAGCACCCGGGCGAGGCGCCGGACGAGCGTGGCAATCCGGAAAAGCCGAACGCCGTGTCGAGCTGGCCGGACGGCGGTCGCCCACGCTCGGCCACGATCGTCATTCAGAAAGACGACGGCGGCGTGATCGGTACGTAAGACCGTGCCCTGATCACGCGACTGGCGTGCGTGACAGCGCCAGAATCTCTTCCACTGCGAGGGTGACCGTCAGGCGGCCGTCGTGGAGATCCGACTGGATGCGCGGCAGTGCGGCAACCACCGCCGGGTGCGCCTTCAGGTCGCTCATCAGCCGGTCCTGCAACATGCTCCACATGAACTTCACGCGCTGGTTCTGGCGCTTCTCCTGAAACTCTCCCGACGCGGTGAGCTTCTCGCGGTACTCGACTAGACGTTTCCAGATCTCATCGAGTCCGACGTTGCGGAGCGCACTGCACATGAGCACCGGGGGTCGCCAGTTCGGACTGCGCGCCTGCATGATTTGCAGTGCGTTTCGGTAGTGGATAACCGCCTGCTTGGCACGGACCTCGTTATCGGGATCGGCCTTGTTAACCACGATCATGTCGGCGATTTCGAGCACGCCTTTCTTGATACCCTGCAGCTCGTCGCCGGCGCCGGGGAGCATCAACACCAAGAAGAAGTCGGTCATGTCGGCGACCGCCACCTCGGACTGACCCGTACCGACCGTCTCCACCAGCACTACGTCGAAGCCCGCCGCCTCGCAGACCACGATTGTCTGCCGGGTGGTGCGCGCGACACCCCCGAGCGTGCCGCCTGAAGGCGACGGACGAATAAAAGCGTTTGGCGCGACACTCAACCGCTCCATGCGCGTCTTGTCGGCAAGGATGCTGCCGCCCGTGACGGGACTCGTCGGATCGACCGCGAGCACCGCGACCTTGAGGCCGACCTCGATCAGGTTGCAGCCGAACGCTTCGATGAACGTGCTCTTGCCAACCCCCGGAACACCGGTGACTCCGATTCGAAACGCCTTGCCGGCATGGGGAAACAGCTTGAGGCTGAGCTCGGCCGCGAACCGCTGGTGCTGGCGGTTCCGACTTTCGATCAGCGTAATTGCGCGACCGAGCATCGCCCGGTTTCCCGAGAGCACCCCTGCCGCCAGTTCGTCGACGCTCAGCCGAGTGCGCACGGGAGCGGGTGTCGGCGCGACGGGAACCGTCACGGCGGCTGGCTCTTCGCTGACGGCACTCAGGTTCAAAGGCTCCACGGGCTCAGGTCCTCCCGGCGGTGGAAACGGTAGGCCCCTTGTCGCTCGTTGCGACTTCAGGCTGCTTCGCTGGTATAACCCAGGCGCTTGTTGAGCGCACCGATGAGCGAGGTCGCCGCCTGACTGATCACCGTCCCCGGCGGGTAAATCGCCTCGGCACCCGCTGCATAGAGGGCCTCGTAGTCCTGGGGTGGAATCACGCCGCCGACCACGATGAAAATGTCGTCACGGCCGAGCGCCGCGAGCTCCTTCTTCAGCTCTGGCACCAAGGTCAGATGACCCGCGGCGAGCGAGCTCACCCCCACCACATGGACGTCGTTTTCCACCGCCTGGCGGGCGACCTCGGCCGGGGTCTGGAAAAGCGGTCCGATGTCCACGTCGAAGCCCAAATCCGAGAACGCCGAGGCAATCACCTTCTGGCCGCGGTCATGACCGTCCTGCCCCATCTTGGCGATGAGGATGCGCGGGCGCCGCCCGTCGTTGGCTTCGAAGGTTGCGACCATCTTGTGCACCAGTTTGATCACGTCCGACTTGTCCCCGACTTCGCCGCTGTAGACGCCCGAGATCGCCTTGATTTCCGCCTTATGACGACCGTAGACCTTCTCCAGCGCCGAGCTGATTTCACCCACCGTGCACTTCGCGCGACCGGCCTCGACCGCAAGCGCGAGGAGGTTGCCCTCACCGCGCTCAGCGGCCTGGGTCAGCGCGTGCAGCTTCTCGGCGACCAGCTTCTCGTCACGCCCGCGCTTCAACTCCTCGAGCTGCGCGATCTGCTGGGCTCGCACCTGCTTGTTGTCGACCTTGAGGACCGGAACGTCCTCCTTTTCGTCGAGCAAGAACTTGTTGACGCCAACCACCGTCTGGCGCCCCGAGTCGATGCGGGCCTGGGTGCGAGCCGCGGCTTCTTCGATGCGCAGCTTCGGAATGCCTGCCTCGATCGCCTTCGCCATCCCGCCGGATTGCTCGACCTCCTGAATGTGGCCCCAGGCCTTCTCGGCGAGTTCGCGCGTCAGGCGCTCGACGTAGTACGACCCGGCCCACGGATCGATCACCTGCGTCGTGCCGCTTTCCTGCTGCAGGAAGAGCTGCGTGTTACGCGCAATCCGCGCCGAAAAGTCGGTCGGGAGCGCCAGGGCCTCGTCGAACGAATTGGTATGCAACGACTGGGTGTGGCCTTGCGTTGCCGCCATCGCCTCGACGCAAGTGCGCACGACGTTGTTGTAGACGTCCTGCGCGGTCAAGCTCCACCCCGAGGTCTGCGAATGGGTGCGCAGCGCGAGCGACTTGCTGTTCTTCGGTTCGAACTGCTTGATGAGCTTCGCCCAGAGCAGGCGCGCTGCCCGCATCTTCGCGACCTCCATGTAGAAGTTCATGCCGATCGCCCAGAAGAAGGAAAGCCGGGGCGCAAACTGGTCGATCGTGAGCCCCGCCTGGAGCCCGCAGCGCACGTACTCGACGCCGTCGGCCAGCGTGTACGCCATCTCGAGATCCGCCGTCGCGCCCGCTTCCTGCATGTGGTAGCCGGAGATCGAAATCGAGTTGAATTTCCGCATGTTCTGCGACGTGAACGCGAAAATGTCGGAGATGATGCGCATCGACGGCAGTGGCGGGTAGATGTACGTGTTGCGGACCATGAACTCCTTGAGGATGTCGTTCTGGATCGTCCCGGCGAGCTGCTCGTGCTTCACTCCCTGCTCTTCCGCGGCGACGATGTAGAGCGCCAGAATCGGCAGCACGGCGCCGTTCATGGTCATCGAGACCGTCATCTGGTCGAGCGGGATGCTGTCAAACAGCACTCGCATGTCCAGAATCGAATCGATCGCGACCCCGGCCATGCCGACGTCACCGGCAACGCGCGGGTTGTCGCTATCGTAGCCGCGGTGGGTGGCGAGGTCGAAGGCCACCGAGAGCCCCTTCTGACCCGCCGCGAGGTTGCGGCGGTAGAACGCATTCGAGTCCTTGGCGGTGGAAAAGCCGGCGTACTGGCGGATCGTCCAGGGCTGTGTGACGTACATGGGTGCATAGGGGCCGCGCAGGTATGGCGGAATGCCCGGCATCGTATCCAGGTGATCCAGACCCTCGAGATCGCGCGCGCTATAGAAAGGCTTCACGCCGATCCGTTCCGGCGTCTCCCACAGGAAGTGCTCGGGCGATTTGCCGGTTTCCTGTTCGAAGCGCTTCGCCCACTCGGCGAGACCATCGCCGCCCCGCGCCGTGGCGGTTTCCGATTGCAAGGAGATCTGGCTGAAATCTGGAATGGTGGCCATGTCTAGATCACTCCCAAGCGTGCAAGGGTGGCACGAGTCGTTTGCAGCACGTCGCCCCCCACGAAGATGAAATCATCGATGCCGGCCGACTGGTAGATATCCTTCTTGTCGCCCGGCGCACCCGCGAGGAACAGAAACTCGCAGCCGGCGGCCTTCAGGGCCTGCGCCGTTGGAACGGCCAGCGTCTCGTACACGGGATCGGAGGAACACAGGATCGCAATTTTCGCCCCGCTCTTCCTGAAGGCATCGGCACACGACGGGGCGTCGGCGAAGCCGGCATTGCCAATCGTCTGGATGCCCGCAGCCTCGACGAAGTTCTTGCTGAAGGTCGCGCGCCCTGTGTGCTGCGCCACCGTGCCAAGATTCGCAAGGAAGATTTCTGGACGCTTGCCCGTCTTCTTAAGATGCGCATCGGACGCATCGCGCAGGGCCTCGAAGCGCTCGGCGAAGCGATGCTTCGGCAGCGGTGCGATCGACTCCGGCTGACCGGCGAGTGCGGCGGCCAGCTGTCCGATGGTGGCACCGGCAGATGCCGCCGCGACCGTCGCCTCGACCACCCCGCCCGCCGTCGCCGCCTTGATGTCCTGGGCCGCACGTGCCGCGGCGGCATCGCGCTCGCGGCGATGGGCCGCCAGCCGCTCGGCCGCCGCGCCGCCCAGCGCGACGAGATCGGGTGCCTCGTGCACGACCGGGGTCTCGAGAATATTCGGGAACTCGCTCACACCGGTGACCGACTCACGCCGCTTGGCGATGGCGCCTTCGCGCTGCGCGTAGGCGTCAGCGATCTTCTTGGCAAAGCTGCCGTCCTTCAATACGGCAACCATGCCGCCCGCTTTTTCGATCGCCTGGAACTCCGCCCAAGCCACTTTCGCGAGCTCGTCGGTGCGGCTTTCGACGTACCACGATCCGCCCCCGGCATCGATGACCTTGGCGAGGTTCGATTCCTCTGCCAGCACAATGTGGGTGTTGCGGGCGATGCGCCGCCCGAGGTCGTCCGTCTGCCCCAGAGCCGAATCGAACGCCCGCACGGTGATGGAATCCGCACCCCCCACTGCCGCGGCGAAACATCCGACCGTGTTGCGGAGGATGTTCACCCAAGGGTCGCACTTCGTCATCATCCGCAATGCGGTGACGGCGTGGAGCTTCATCCCTCGCGCGGGCTCGGATGCCCCGCAGGCCTCCGCCACCCGCCCCCAGAGCCTACGCGCCGCACGGAGCTTGCAGATGCCAAGAAACTGATCGCAGGGGATCGAATAGGTGAACAGGATCTGCCTGCACGCCGTGTCGATGTCGAGACCCGCGGTGGTCATCGCCTTCAGATACGCGACAGCCGTCGCCATCGAAGCCGCGAGATCCTGGGTCTCCGTCGCGCCGGCATCGTGATAAAGCGATGTGTCGACCCCGACTGCGGTAACCGCGGGATAGTGCGCGGCCGTGTACCGCGCGAGGTCCGCCATGTGGGCGAGCGCTGTATCGATCGCGACGGGGAGTCTACCGGTCGCCGCAAGCGCGCCAAGCGGATCAGCGTCAAACGCGCCTTTCGCGGCGCCGCTGCCGACCTGCCTACGCTGCCAGAGGGACGCGAGCATGGCGGCCGCCGGAAGGAACTGCGCGCCGGCGTCGAGGTGAATCGGGGCGAGATCGAGATACACACCGGTCAACAATCGGTCGAGATCGTCAACCGAGTAGAGCATCACGCCGGCGACGCCCGCGAGCTCCTCGGCACCCCCCGAATCCGCGTCGAGTCCCGCTTTCGCCGCTGCGTCGAAGATCACCTCGACCGAGTTTACGCCTCGGCTCAGATCCCTGAGGATGACATCGTTGCACTTGAGTGGGTCCGGCTCGCCGTAGCTGCTGCGCACGTCCCAGTCATCGACGCGCTGCCCGGATGCCCGCGCGCCACGCGTGAATGGCATCGCGCCCGGAAAGCCTGAGGGATCACCCTCGCCCGGCCAATCTCTCCGGGTATAGATCGGCCGCAAGGTAATGCCTTCGTGGGTCTTCGTGAGCATCCGCTTGTCAAAGGGTGCGCCCTTGAGCGCCTTCTCCACTTCCGCAACCCACTGCTCGTGGCTAGGGGTAGCAAAGCCTTCCGTGAAATTGATCTGCTGATCGTCCATTCCCGCCCCGCGTTCAGGTTGATTTCAGTCTACAAGGTCGATCGCGCCACCCCACCCTGCGCGACGGTGCCGCCCGCCCCTGTGGTCTTGAGAATGCTTGGAAGGTACGGCGGCGCGACCACAGTGTCAAGGAAGCCTCATTGCACGGGTTCCTGCCCCGTCGAGCGGCGGGCCGACGACCACTCGCTGCGCAGGCCACCGCCCCAGCAGCTGTGCGGTCTTCGGTCACGTCAGCCGCCTGGCCAAACCTCGTGACGGCCCCGCCTGCTAACGTCAAGAGGTCAGACACCCGAAGGGAAAGCGGGACGCAGGTTCAGCGCGAACGACACGAACTCGGGCGCGGACGCCGGTCCGACGAAAGCGATGTCCTTGAGCGCGAAACTCCACCTGCCGGCTGAGTCTTGGTTAGCCGATATTGTGCCCAAGGAGCTGTCCAAGAGCAGCAGATAACAGCGAGAGCGCGAGAAATCCGAGCAGGCGGGCCTGAGTGCAGATGCCGTTGACGTCGCGCATCAGGCGCGAGAGATTGGTCTGCCGCTTCTGCGTCTCATTGTCCAACGAGCAGAGGGTGCTATCAAGGGATCATCGGTCCCACGTGAAAAGGCCGCATCATCTCGTGGTCCTCATGCGAGAGGATGTGGCAGTGCCAGACATAGCGCCCCGGTATGTCAAAGCGTGCGACGATGCGCGTGACTTCGCCTGGGTTCATGCGTACGGTATCCTTCCATCCGGCCTCGGCGCGCGGCGGCGGGCGCGGCTGGCCGATGTGACGGACGTCCGCCAAGCGGCCGCTCGCGCGGTCCACTCGCGCCTTGAACTTCTGCCGCTGCACGATCTGGAAGTGCACAAGGTGCAAATGGACGGGATGCGTGTCAGGTGTCGTGTTGTAGATGTCCCAGGCCTCGACGGCGCCAAGCGTCGGGTTCTCCGTGATCGGGTCGTGCCACGTGAGCATGCCATCGCGCGCGGTGCCCAGCAGGGCCTTGAGTCTGTCAAACTCGTCTTTGCCCTCTCCCAGGATGAGCTCGCGGGCCGGCGCATTTGCGATCAGGCGCGATATGGGCTCGGAGCACAGCTTGGTCGGCAGAACGCTGGCGTCGTTCACCGGCTGCCTGCCGACACGAAACGCCATCACGCGACCTGCGGTGCGCCGGTCAGGCACATTCCCATTTGGGAACGGACCCGGCGCGTCGTTGCGCAGAATGAGCGTCCGACCGCGCAGATGTGAAGCAGAAAAATCCACGACTGCGTCAGCGCGCTCGGCGGGGGCCAGCAGCAGCCGATTGACACGTACAGGGGCGTCGAGCAACCCGCCGTCGCCGCCGATCTGGTGAAACGCGAGTTGCGGCGCAAGGAAAAGGCGGTAGAAGCGCGAATCCGATCCGTTCAGCAGCCTGAAGCGGTATTTCCTGGGCTCCACGTCGAGCACCGGCCACGCTTTGCCGTTGACGAGTATAAAGTCGCCGAAAAACTCCGGCAGCACGCTCGGATACGGCGCACGTTCTTCCTCCGACCGAGCGGGATAGGCGAGGCTACCATCCGCGAAGAACATGCGGTCCTGAATCACGAGCGGTATCTCGTAGGGGCCGCTCGGGAGACCCAGGCTGTCTTCCCACGCGTCGCGCAAGAGGTAGAAGCCAGCGAGTCCGGCATAGACATTCAGCCGCGTCAGCCCCAGCGCATGATCGTGGTACCAAAGTGTTCCGGTATCCTGATCGTTGGCATAGGCGTAGGTCTCCTTGACGAAGTCCGCACCTCGTTCAGCAAAACCGGGCGTGAACCACGCATCGGGATAGCCATCACTTTCGGGTTCCGTGTGACCCCCGTGGAGATGCGTGACCAACGGGACACCGCCGTGGGGCCAGCCCTTCGGACTTGCCCAGTGAATGCTGGTATCGATCGGCAGGAAGGGGGGCAGGGGGCGGCCCTGCTCGACGAGGCTGTTGGTCCAGCGCACGGTGATTGGTCGGCCGCGCCGCGCTTCGATCGTCGGGCCAGGACAGCTTCGGCCGTATCCCCACACCGTCGTCATGAGGGGTTCGCCGGTGCGCGCGTCGCGCAGGCCGAGGTCGTGCTGGAACTGGGTAACGGCGAGCTCGTAGTGCAAGGTACCGGGCACCACCGGCTGCGCGACGGGTGGAATCGGCAGCGGGGTCACGAACTGCGGTTGCCGTTTCGGATCGAGCAACGGCGCGTGGGCGATCTTTCCGCCAACGTGCATCTTGGACCAGGCAAGGCGCCGTGTCAGCGCAAGCCCGGCCCCAAGCGTGAGGAAGGTTCTGCGTGTAATCATGGTTCGAGTTGAAGTCGGGGGCCCAGAACCCTTGTCGGGACGCCACCAGTGTGGCGTCCCGCCAGTGAGGCCGAAACCCCACGCGCCGCCTCCTCCGCCAACACCTTCTGCACGAGGTCCGACTCCCGCTTGTAGAACCCCTCGGTGTGGAACGTCTCAGGGAGACGGTAGAGCTCGTAGTCGAGGTGATGACAAAGCTCGTGGAGCACGGTGCGCAGGAAAGTCTTGAACGCCACTACTTGTCTGCGCTGGGCGGTTCGCATCCAGACCGAGACCTTGGGTGGCTTGCCCTCCCCGTTAGGCTCGTAAAGTCCGTGCAGCTCGGCGCCGCTCAACTGCGGCCGCTTGGCGTACACCTTCACCTCAAGTGGCGGCACACCGAGCCGGGCGCACAGATCGTCGAGCAGCGTCTGGCAGGTCACCTCCGTCCCCTTGCGGTCTTCGCGCTCGAGAGACGTTCGCAGTGCCGTGATCGCCGCCCCCGACGTGCCCGCAGGCAGCGTCACGGAGACGATCGCGTCGCTTGCGAGATAGATGCGCCGGCGGCGCGGCGAGAGGCGGTCGAAGAAAGCAAAAGGCATGACCAGGGTCGAACCAAGAGTGTCGAGCCGGGACATGCTACCATGCGCCCGGATTGTTCCGCCGCGTTCCCCCGCTTCCCCTGTCCGAAACCACCTTGACGCCTGCGCTGCTCTGGATTCTCGCGGTGTTGCTCGTCGTGGCGGGCGTTGTGGGGACGGTGTTGCCGATGCTGCCCGGTACGCCGGTCGTGTTCGCGGGCCTGCTGCTCGCCGCATGGATCGACGACTTCACCCGCGTCGGGACGGCACCGCTAGTCGCCCTCGGCGTGCTCACGGTGCTCTCGTTGCTGGTGGATTTCGCCGCGTCGATCGTGGGTGCGCAACGCGCGGGTGCGACTCGCGCCGCGGTCACAGGTGCGGCGCTTGGCGCTTTGGTCGGGCTGTTCTTCGGCCTGGCCGGATTGATCCTCGGTCCCTTTGTGGGAGCGTTCCTCGGCCAGTATCTCGTGACGCGAGATGTCGCCCAGTCGGGCAAGGCCGGCTGGGGCACGCTGGTCGGCTTTATTGCAGGTGGTCTGGCAAAACTGGTTATGGCAATCGCGATGGTGATCATCTTCGTCGTGGCATACCTTTCCTGAGCACCTGTTCTTCTCCCCATCGTCTTCTTGGGCCCCGATCCCGAGGTCTAAGCTCTTCCGGAAATACAGAATGCAATGACTTCCACAACCGATACCCAACACATGGCCGTGTTCTGCGACTTCGAGAACGTTGCGCTCGGCGTTCGCGACGCGAAGTACGAGAAATTCGACATCAAGAAAGTGCTGGAGCGGCTGCTGCTGAAGGGCAGCATCATCGTGAAGAAAGCATACTGCGACTGGGGCCGCTACAAGGACGCCAAGGCGCCGATGCACGAGGCGGCCTTCGAGTTGATCGACATTCCGCATGTCCGACAGTCGGGAAAGAATTCGGCGGATATCCGCATGGTCGTGGACGCCCTCGACCTCTGCTACACCAAGTCGCACGTGACGACCTTCGTGCTCATCACCGGCGACTCGGACTTCTCACCCCTGGTGTCGAAGCTGCGCGAGAACGCGAAGACGGTGATCGGCGTCGGCGTGAAGAACTCTGCGTCCGATCTGCTCATCTCCAACTGTGACGAGTTCATCTACTACGACGACCTCGTTCGCGCGGCGCCGAAGAAGAAGGCGGCCACCCGGAAAAAGCCGGCACCGAAGGCGCCCTCGACCGAGGCGGCGCCGGCGGCGGACGCGTCGTCCGAAGCGGTGAAACCGGAAGCCGTGAAATCCGACGCTGTAAAGTCGGAGGAGGAGAAGAAGGAGGAGGTGCTCGACCTCGTGATGGAAACGGTCGAGGCGATGTTCTCCGAGCGTTCCGAGGACGAGAAAGTCTGGGGCTCGATGGTGAAGCAGACTTTGCGGCGCCGGAAACCGGGTTTTAACGAGTCGTACTACGGCTTCAGTTCGTTCGGGAAGCTACTGGACGAGCTCGAAACGCGCAAATTGCTGGAGCTCGAGCACGACGAGAAGTCCGGGGGCGTCATCATCAAGGGCTTCAACCCGGACTACTGAAACTGATTGACCGTGTTCGCCATCCTCGGGAACCAGCGCACATGACCCTCTTCTCGCGTCTCTCCTGGTTGTGCGTGGCACTGGTCGGTGCGGGAGCCTTATCTGTCATCGCGACTCATCGCGGTGAAACCATCAATGCAGGCTGGTTTATCGCCGCCGCAGTAGGTGTGTATCTGGTTGCGTATCGCTTCTATGCGTCTTGGATCGCGGCACGCGTGCTGGCGGTCGATGGCACCCGTGCGACCCCTGCCGAGCGGCTCGACGACGGCCGTGACTTCGTTCCGACGAACCGCTGGATCGTGTTCGGGCATCACTTCGCGGCAATAGCCGGACCGGGACCCTTGATCGGACCCACACTCGCGGCGCAGTTCGGCTATTTGCCTGGGACCCTGTGGATCTTGGCGGGCGCTGTGCTCGGCGGCTGCGTGCAGGATATGGTGATCCTGTTTTTCTCCTCCCGCCGCGACGGTCGCAGCCTCGGCCAGATGGCGCGGGACGAGCTCGGCCCAGTGGCTGGCTGGGCCGCGCTCGTGGGCGCGGCGATGATCATGATCATCCTGATTGCGGTCCTCGGCCTGGTGGTGGTCAATGCACTGAAGCACAGCGCCTGGGCCACATCGACGGTCGCGGCAACGATCCCCATCGCCATCCTAGTCGGCCTTTACATGCGGCGCATCCGTCTGGGGCGCATCCTGGAAGGATCGATCATCGGCGTGTCCCTGCTGCTCCTGTCCGTGGCGGGCGGCGGCTGGGTCGCGCAAAACGAAACCCTGCGCAGCCTCTTCGATCTCGCCGCGCTGCCGCTCGCGTGGTGCGTGATCTGTTACGGCTTCGCCGCAGCGGTGCTTCCGGTGTGGTTGCTGCTCGCGCCGCGCGACTATCTGTCGACGTTCATGAAGCTCGGCACGGTCCTCCTACTGGCGATCGCGATCGTGATCCTGCGGCCGGAAGTGAAGATGCCGGCTCTCACACCGTTTGTAGATGGCACCGGGCCGATCTTCGGAGGCAAGCTCTTTCCGTTCGTATTTGTCACCATCGCTTGCGGGGCGATCTCCGGCTTCCATTCGCTCGTTGCATCGGGCACCACGCCGAAACTGCTGGTAAACGAGCGCGACATCCCAATGATTGGGTACGGCAGCATGGCGCTTGAGTCGTTCGTCGCCATCATGTCGTTGATCGCCGCTACCGTTCTCGACCCCGGGGTCTACTTTGCCATCAATAGTCCCGCGGGAGTGGTGGGTACCGCGGCCGCGGACGCGGTGAAGTCCATCTCCGGCTGGGGCTTCCCGGTGACCGTGGAGCAAATGCAAGTCCTTGCCAAGGAGATGGGCGAAACCTCACTGTTCGCGCGCACAGGTGGCGCACCCTCGCTCGCTGTCGGCATGGCGAGCATCTTTGCTAAGACCTTTGGCGGATCTCTGCTCGCAGTGTGGTATCACTTTGCAATCATGTTTGAGGCATTGTTCATTCTGACCACGCTCGACGCGGGCACGCGGGTCGGTCGCTTCATGGTGCAGGACCTGCTGCAGCATGTTTGGAAGCCCCTCGGCCGTACATCGTGGTACCCGTCGGTCGTACTCTCAAGCACGATCGTGGTCGCAGGTTGGGGCTATTTCCTGTACATAGGTGTCATCGATCCGCTCGGTGGAGTGAATATTCTGTGGCCGCTCTTTGGCATCGCCAATCAGATGCTCGCCGGTATCGCGCTATGCGTGGCCACGGGCATCCTCGTCAAGATGGGCAGAATGCGCTTCGCCTGGGTGACCGGACTGCCACTCGCGTGGCTCGCGATCATCACCACAACGGCGGCCTGGGAAAAGGTCTTCGCCTCAGATGTCCGGGTCGGCTTTCTGGCGGCCGCGAATGACATGACTCAGCAGCTCGCGGCAGGAACGCTCCCGGCGGCGAAAGCGGCGGTGGCGCCCCAGCTGATCCTGAATCAGCGGATCGACGCCGGACTCACGTTGTTCTTCGTGGCAATACTATGGATTATCATCCTCGACACCGCACGGGTGAGCCTGCGCCGCATCAATGGGAAACCGGTGCTGCCGCTTGCGGAGACCCGTTACGTGCCTACCCGATGGGACGCCCGTGCCGGGGAGGCCGGGCCATAGCGCCAGAAGAGGGATTGACGATTCGGTAAAGGAGGCATCCATGGCCAAGGCAGTTCGCATTCACCAGACCGGCGGACCGGAAGTCCTGCAGCTCGAAGAGGTCGAAGTGGGTACCCCCGGCGAGGGGCAAGCACGCATCCGGCAGACTGCGATCGGCATCAACTACATCGACACCTATCACCGTAGTGGACTGTATCCACTTCCGATGCCGACGGGTATCGGCCTCGAAGGCGCGGGGACAGTGGAGGCAGTGGGACCCGGCGTGACCGACCTTTCGCCCGGCGACCGCGTCGCCTACGCCGGAGGACCGGTGGGTGCCTATGCCAGCGAACGCGTGATGCCGGCGGACCGGCTCGTGAAAGTGCCCGAGCGTATCAGCGACCAGCAGGCCGCCGCGATGATGCTGAAAGGCATGACGGTCGAGTACCTCATCCGGCGTACCTTTACCGTAAAGGCTGGTGATACGGTGCTGTTTCACGCGGCCGCGGGCGGGGTGGGGCTCATCGCTTGCCAGTGGCTGAAGGCCATCGGCGCGCACGTAATCGGGACCGTCAGCAGTGACGAGAAGGCGGCCCTCGCGAAGGCCCACGGCTGCGAGTTCTCCGTCGTCTACACGCGCGAGGATTTCGTCGCGCGGGTGAAGGAGATCACTGGCGGGAAGGGCGTGCCAGTGGTGTACGACTCCGTTGGCAAGGACACATTTGCGCGCTCGCTCGACTGCCTGCAGCCGCGCGGCATGATGGTCCTGTTCGGCGCGGCGTCAGGTCCGGTGCCTCCCTTCGATTCGCAGATCCTCGCGCAAAAGGGATCCCTTTTCCTGACGCGCCCAACACTGTTCGCCTACACGGCAACCCGAGAAGATCTTCTCGCGAGTGCGTCGAGCCTCTTCAATGCCGTCCTGTCCGGTGAGGTGAAGATCGAGGTCAGTCGCACGTATCCGCTCGCAGCCGCCCAGCAGGCTCACCGCGACCTGCAGAGCCGCGGGACCACGGGGTCATTGCTGCTCTTTCCCTGACTTCGCCGGCAGCTTCTCCGCTGTTGCAGCGTGAACGAGCACTGGCGGTGCCGGCGGCTGCGCGGCCCCCCGTGCTGAAACGAGCCACCACTGTCCCACGCCCCATCCCACGGCGAGGAGGATCGGTCCGAGGAACACGCCGATAAAGCCGAAGGCGAGCACACCGCCCAACACGCCGAGCAGCACCAGCGCAAACGAAAGATGGGCCCCGCGGCTGATCAGTAGTGGCTTGACGATGTTGTCAATGCCGCTGATACCGAAAAATCCCCAAATCGCCATGAAGATCGCCCAGCCAATCTCGCCCTGAAGCACCAGCCAGACAGTCGCACCCCCCCATACCAGGGGCGGGCCCAGCGGCACCAGCGAAAACAGGAACGTGACTGCACCCAATAGTAGCGGCGCCGGCACCCCCGCAATCGCAAAGCCGAGCGTCGCAACCAGTCCTTGCGCCAATGCGGTTCCCAGAATGCCGTACACGACGCCGACGATCGTCCCGTTGATAGTTTCGAGTACGTCTTCGCCCACCGGTCCGGCCAAGCGCTCCAAAGTACCCCGCGCGGCCTCGTGCAGGGTTTCGCCATCCCGGTAGAGGAAAAATGCGACGAACACCGCGAGACTCAGTTGCAGTAACCCCTGCCCGAGCCCCTTGCCGACGGCGAACAGCAGTCGTTGCGCCGGCTCGATGAACTGCACCAGCAACGCGGCCATCTCGTCCCGGCTTTCGGTGAGCCGATGCCAGTAAGCATCGATCTGGTGACCCACCAATGGAAGCGTCTTGAGCCAGTCCGGCGGACCCGACGGTGCCGCGCTGAGCCACTGCCTAAGCCCGTTGACCATCTCCGGAGCGTTCTTAGCCAGGCTGGCCGCGAGCAAGACGACCGGCGTGATCACCAGCGTCGCGAAGATAAGGGACATTACGAGAGCGGATAGCGTCGGGCGCCCCCGTAGCAGCCGGCGCAGCTGCACGTAAAGGGGCCACGTCGACACCACGATAACGACTGCGAAGAGTAGCGCAGCAAGAAACGGCTGCAGAACGAGGTAGCACCCCACCACGAGCAGGAAGGCGGCCGCAGGACGCGCATAGGTTTCGAAATGGCGGCTCATCGCGGGACACCCGGGGCACGGAGCAACATCTGTGGAGTGTAGGGATGCGTGGGCGTGCTGTCCACGATCCTGCAACGGTGCGGCCGTAGGGCGCGACCAGGGCCAGGACCGCTGCAGAAACGGGCGTCGGACTGGCGTCCGCCTCACTTCACCGCGGCAATGACGAACAGTCCGACCACGCAGGCGAAACCGAGCCCCCAGACGATGGAGCGCAGCGTCGGCTTGTCGAGGATGTAGAGCACGGAATAAGCAATCCGCGCGAAGATGAAGAGCATCGCGAGGCGATCGATCCAGGTCTGCGACGCCTGCGCGAGGTGAGCAATGATGACCGCGGCCGCAAACGGTGGAAATGCCTCGAAGGCATTCTGATGCGCCCAGACTGCGCGTTTGCGAAAGCCCTCCTGCTTGGCAAGCCAGTCCCGCGGCGCAGCATTGTCGAAGTCAGGCTTGGATTTGGCCACCGCGACCGTGAAGAACGGAATCAGTGCCGCGGCGAGCACGCACCAGTAGGCAATTGTCATAGTCCGTCTCTCTGCTCAGATGGCGAGCGCTGCCTGTTGAGATCGGCTCAGCGCTGTTTGGTTCCAGCTCGTGTCAGTACTCCCCGAGCAGCCTGCGACGCCTCATTCTCATGCCTCTTCCGTCAAATCAAAGACCGAACTGAAGCTGAGCGAGGTGCGCATAGAGTGAGTTTGTCGCCAAGAGCTCGTCATGGGTGCCGATGGCAGCGAGGCGGCCGTTCGTCCCTTCATCAATTGTTCCATTGCCGCCTGGACCATCCGCTCGCTCGCTGAGTCGAGCGCGCTGGTGGCTTCGTCGAGGAGCAGCACTGGTCGATCGGCCAGCACCGCTCTGGCGATTGCCAGGCGTTGCTTCTGGCCCCCCGACAACCGCACCCCGCGCTCGCCGAGGTTAGTGTCATAAGCGTTTGGAAGGCGCACGACGAACTCGTCGGCAAAGGCGACCCTGCAAGCAGCGCGGACCTCCTCGTCGGTCGCCTGCGGCCGGCCATAGCGGACGTTTTCGGCAACGCTCGCGGCGAAGGCTCTTGCCTGCCCCCGATGGCCCGACCAAGGCGAGCTTCTTACCGGACTCCACGGCGATTGACAACCGATCGAGTGCCGGCTGATTCCGTCGCGAGGGGTAACAAGACGTCACGCCCTCGAACGCAACGCATCCGCGGGAGGGGCTTGGAAGTGACATCGGATGGCTCGGGGCCCTGATCTGCGGTTCGGTTCGCATCACTTCCAGCAGTCGCTCGGCCGCCCCATCGGATGGCTCGGGGCAGGATTCATCGGCGAGGCCGGGCACACCCTCAACCGCAAGTGCTCAGAGGAGTATAGCGTCCCGGGAACTCAGCCAAACGGCGATGGCCGAGTAGTTGTCGTGGTTGGGCCGAGCATGGCGAAGGAGCTCCGCCTCGAGCGCCCGCAGCCACGACTCCGGACCGACTGCACGGCCGAGCTCTCGCTCGAGGATAGCCTCGTCGACATATTCCCACAACCCGTCACTGCAAAGCAGGAACACTTCCTCACCCGTTAGCGCGAGTGGGGTCGATGGAACCGCTGGTTCGCATTCCGCGGCATTGCCCATGGCCGCAGTGAGGACGCTGCGCTTGGGATTGGTACGCACGCTCTCAGGCTCCAAGAAACCAGCGTCAACCATCGACTGCACAACGCTGTGGTCGCGTGTTTGCATGAAGATCGCCCCGTTGCGGAAACCGTAGACGCGAGAATCGCCGACATGACCCCAGATCGCTGTCAAATTCACCAAGTCCAGAATCAGGACGACTGCCGTGGCCCGCATGTTCGCCTGCTCGACAACCCGACTTTGCTCAGTGACAACCGCCTGGTTCGCCGTGTACAGCAATGACATGACAAGCTCGGCGGACGCCCCCGGCGCTTCTCGAAAGCGCTCCAGCACGGCGTGCGCGACCACGTTGGACGCTACGTCCCCGCAGCCATGGCCCCCCGCGCCATCGGAGAGCACGTAGCAGGATAAGTCCCCCACCGCGCAATAGTCGCAGGCGTCCTCATTCGACCGCCGGCCGCCGGGCTCCGACAGCATCGCAATGTTGAGTTCCATCGCCTGGCTACGCAGGGTTTCCGAAGTGATCACCTTCGTTGTTCATCCTTCCAGTCGAGTGATTGCGCTCGAACTCAATAGCCTACGACAGAGGGTTGGGAGGCGGCTCTGGTATCCCTATCACCGAATTACGTCACCATGGCGTCGCGAGACAGTATGCAATTATGGCATCCCGGTACCTCCGTTGCAGCCAACTCAGGGCATGCGGGAAACGGATTCTCGAGCCGACCTTCCATCCGTTCTTCTTCTCTCTTGGTGTTGTTGCAACGACACAATCCGTTTGGAAACAAAGTTCGTAGCCAGTCATCAGTATTGATTGACCCTTCATCCCGGATTTTCTATTCTTAAAGCTAACAAAGCGAGAGCTTTGCGGGTGTACCATTCGGCCAAGAGCCAAGGCCTCTCAGGCTACTGCTTTCACGTTGACGCAAATGCACATGGGGGAAGCCATGTTTTGTTCGACATCCTGGGAGATGCCCGAGATTCCTCGATAGCTTGGGTGGATGAAATCTGTCGACCTCGGCGAATGAGAACACGAACATTGTTTCGGGGGAAACATGAAGTGTAGTGCGGCAAGCGTGGTAGCGGCCAGCGGTTGGGTGGTGTTCGCGACATTCTTACTTCCGGTACGAGGCCTTGCTGGTGACCTGCCGGGTCAAGGGACTTTCGGACCCACGGCCCAATCCATTGCGTACTTCTACGGTGCAAATGCATCCGACGGGTCGCCTCCAAATCGGGAGTTGGCGGAAGCAGCGCACTCACGAAATAGCGTCGAAGCACAGGCGGCGGTGAGCCCTCAAGAGCGAGCCGTTCGGGAAAGGGTAACAAAGGGTTGCAGGTGGGGTTCCGCGAAGGATTGTGGGAGGTCGGTGCAACACGTCCATGATTTTCTTCGCGACCGTCGCGGGCGCTCCTTAGGCACCGCCAGCCCGGCGCCAAGGGGCCCGGTTGTGGTCGATGCCCACGGGAGCCTGTCTGACAGGGGAACCCTCTTTCGCGTGGCCAATCTCCCCGCAGGTTCGTCAGGTGGAATCCCGGCGCTCAGTGTGGTTTCGGAATCTGGCTCTAGCGCAGCGTTAAGTAGCGCCGGGAGCACGCAATCGCCTCCTATTATCGGTTTGGAGACGCTCAACGCTGTGTCCGTTGCGGCAACGACATCAACATATCCGAGCAGCAAGGCCGGCCGGAAGGTTGCAGCTGGTGCTGACCAACTCGACGCCAGAGAAAGCCCGGCTCCTAGCCCTTATACGATGCTACTGATCGGGATGACCCTAGCTCTATTCATAGTCATCCGCCGGATGGGCCACGTCTGAGTGCGGCCTCTACGGCCTGCCAAGCCCCCTTGTTGTCAGAAACGCCCCGTCGGCGCGTAGTTCTCGAACCGCGTAAGCTCCCGTCGGAAGGTGAGCTTCACGACGCCCGTTGGACCATTGCGCTGCTTCCCAATGATGATCTCGGCGACCCCCTTGTCTGCGCTCTCGGCATTGTAGACTTCGTCACGATAGATGAAGAGGATCAGGTCGGCGTCTTGTTCGATGGCGCCCGATTCCCGCAGGTCTGACATCATCGGCCGTTTGTTCGGTCGCTGCTCGAGACTTCGATTCAACTGGGAGAGCGCAATCACCGGTACGCGCAGCTCCTTCGCGAGGGCCTTGAGGGAGCGCGAGATCTCAGAGATCTCGGTGGCGCGGTTCTCGCCCGCGCTCGCCGCCGTCATGAGCTGCAGGTAGTCAATTACGATCAGCCCGAGGCCGGGACCGCCGCAACTCCGCGCGAGGCGCCGCGCCCGCGCCCGCAGCTCGAGCGCATTCAGCGCCGCCGTCTCGTCGATATGGATCGGCGCATCGTTGAGACGCCCGACCCCGTGGGTGAGACGACGCCAGTCATCGTCTTCCAGCCGTCCAGTCCGCAGTCTGTGCTGGTCGAGGCGCCCCACTGAGCCAATCAGGCGCATGGCGAGCTGGGATCCGGACATCTCCATGCTGAACACGCCGACCGGAAGTTGTAGCTCCAGCGCAACATGCTCTGCGATGTTGAGGGCAAGAGCCGTCTTTCCCATACTCGGGCGACCGGCCACGATCACGAGATCACCCGGTTGGAGACCGCTCGTCTGTCGGTCAAGGTCGGCGAAACCTGTCGCCACACCCGTGACATCGCTCTGATTCTCCTGGGCATGGAGGTAATCAATGCGCTCGACGACTTCTGTGAGCAGTGGCGGCAGCTCCTGAAAACCGTGCCTGGTGCGGGCACCCGCCTCGCCGATCTCGAAGATCCTCGCCTCGGCCTCGTCCAGAAGCTCCCGCGCCGACCGGCCGGCCGATGAGTAAGCCGATTCTGCAATCGCCGATCCTACTTCCGCTAGCTTACGCATGACCGCCCGCTCACGAACGATTTCGGCATAGCGGCGGATGTTGGCGCTGGACGGCGTGCTCTGCGCCAGGGCGCTGAGATACGCGAGACCACCGATCCCCGCGAGCTCGTTGCAGCTCTCAAGCGATTCGGCGACGGTCACCACGTCCGCAGGCTTGCTCTTTTCAACCATGCGGTAGGCATGCCGGTAAATCAACCGATGATCCTGCCGGTAAAAATCAGTTTCTGCGAGGACGTCACCGATCCGGTCGAATGCATCGTTGTCGAGCAGCAGCCCCCCCAGGACCGCCTGCTCCGCCTCGACAGAGTGAGGCGGGAGTTTCAGCGCATCCACGTGCATGTCGGGTGCGAAATGGGACAGGATGGTACTCATGGTCCTGTTACGGTAATCGACGGGGGCACCGGGCGACGCCATTCAGCGTTGAATTCTATCACTGCCGCCCATGCCTTAAGTGCCGAGAAACCGCTAATTGAGAGCGGTAGTTCGTGCTTCGTTCAAACCTCTGCGACCACGGTCACCATGAGGGTTACCGTCACATCGGGGTGCAGCACGACAGAGAGGGGATGCTCGCCCACATGCTTGAGCGGACCCTGAGGCATGCGGATCGCAGCGCGGGGAACGTCGAAACCTTGCGCCTTGAGCGCTTCGGCAACGTCGATATTCGTCACAGAGCCGAACAGCTTGCCGTCTACACCCGCCTTCTGGGTCACTTGAATCGCCAATCCGTCCAGCTTCGCAGCCTGGTCCTGGGCATGAGCGAGTTTCTCTCCCTGGACGCGCTCGAGGTCTGCGCGCTTCGCTTCAAACTCGGCGAGATTCGCCTGCGTCGCGCGCTTCGCCTTGCCCTGGGGAATAAGATAGTTGCGGGCGTAGCCTTCTCTCACCTTCACGACGTCGCCTAACTGGCCGAGGTGAGCAACCTTCTCCATCAGGATAATCTGCATCGCGCGCCCCCCTCAGTGCAGATCGGTGTAGGGTAGCAGCGCGAGAAAACGCGCCCGTTTGATCGCCGTCGATAATTGCCGCTGGTATCGGGCCTTCGTTCCCGTGATCCGTGCGGGAATGATCTTGCCGTTCTCGCCGATGAACTCCTTCAAGACCTCGACGTCCTTGTAGTCAATCTCCCTGACCCCTTCTGCCGTAAAGCGGCAAAACTTGCGGCGCTTGAATAACCCACGATATCCACTGTCTTTGCCCTTGCCCTTGTCGTCCTTCTTGGACCGCGGTCCTCTTCCAAATGCCATGATCTTGTCCTCGTTTCGGTAGCCGGCGGCGCCGGCGACGGTCTGATCAATCTCTCACTTGCGTTGCGTGGAGCACCAGCTGCGTGCTACGGTGACTGCGGGCAGCGAGGAATCCTGCGATCGCAATGGGTTCCCCGGGACGTTTGCCCGCGAGGGAGCGCGCCACCTCACCGACCGCTATCGCCGGAACGTTGCACTCGACCTTTCGGGCGTGGCCGCCCTCGAGCTGCGAGGAGGCATGCGCGATCGAGAAATCAAGCACCGGCACCCCCGCCGGGGTGTGCCGCAGCACATCGATCACCAGGACCGTCCCCGAGAGCACCACGGAATTCGCGTCCACGCCGATCGGATCGTTGCTGCCTCAGGCAGTCGCTCCTTCCTTCGGGCCCTCCTCCACCGGCAGCGGCACAGCGCGGGACTTCTCCTCACGCATCATTGGTGAGGGCGCAGTGACCGCCTCGCTCATCTTCACCGTCAGGTGCCGGAGTACGGCATCGTTGAACTTGAAGGCATGCTCGAGCTCGTCGAGGGTCTGCTGGTCGCACTCGATGTTCATGAGTACATAGTGCGCCTTGTGCATTTTCTGGATGGGGTAAGTCAGCTGGCGGCGACCCCAGTCCTCAAGACGATGAATCTGCCCATTTCGGGCCGAAACCATGGCCCGGTAGCGCTCGATCATCGCCGGCACCTGCTCACTCTGGTCGGGATGCACGATGAATACGATTTCGTAGTGTCGCATGCAGGCTCCTTGCGGATGTCAGCCCTCCACGCTGCAGATGGTAGGGCAAGGTTGGAAAACCGTGCATTCTAGCTGCGGGATGCCCGGACCGACAAGGCAATGGGGACCAATCGGGACCAACGCCCCGGGCCGCAGCCTCGTTCAGACAGCCTCACCGCAGGGTGAGGCACGCTGGCGACGGCTCTCGTAGAGGCAGATGCCGCAGGCCACCGCCACATTAAGGCTCTCGACCGCACCGACCATGGGGATGCGGACGAGTTCGTCGCAGGTCTCCCGCGTGAGTCGACGCAACCCCTCGCCCTCTGCCCCGAGGACCCAGGCCGTAGGACCCGCAAGATCCACCTCGGACAGAGCACGCATACCCCGGATGTCGGCCCCGACCGTCCAGATGCGGTGTTCCTGCAGGGATCGCAGCGTTCGTGCGAGGTTCGTTACCGCGAGAAAGGGGACCGTTTCGGCTGCGCCGCTCGCGACTTTGGCAACGGTCGGCGTGAGGCCAGCCGAGCGATCTTTCGGCGCAATGACGGCATGCGCACCGAAACCATCAGCGACACGCAGACAGGCGCCGAGATTGCGCGGGTCCTGCACGCCATCGAGCACGACCAGCAACGCCGGCTCCGTAAGCAGGTCCAGGATGGCGTCGAGATCGCGCTTCGCCTCGAGTGCTCCGACGGTTGCGACCACGCCTTGGTGGTGGGTCGTGCCCGCCAGCCGATCGAGCCGCTCGCGCCCGACCATGATGATACGCAAACCGGCCGCGGCAGCAGATTCGATCAGGTGACGCATCCGAGGGTCGTCGCGCTCGTCATGTAAATAAAGCGCAACCACCTGCGCTGGATTCTGCCGGACGCAGCTCTTCACGGCGTGGAACCCGAACACGACTCGCTCACGCGGCATGGGAAGAAGTACCAATCGGCCCGTTCGAGGTGTTAGCGGATGCGCCGTCCGCCAGCTCGGCGAGCCTTCGACCGCGCCTCTCTACCCGCCTGTTGCGCGCCCGATAGCACGAAATCAATTCGGCTGCGCTCCATATCGACACGCACGAGCCGAACCCGCACGCGGTCACCGAGTCGATAGCGAATCCCCGTTCGCTCGCCGAGCAACTGATGGCGCGGGGGATCGAAGTGGAAGTAATCGGCGCCCAGCTCCGATATGTGGACCAGACCCTCGGTGTAGATCTCGTCCAGGGCGACGAAGATGCCGAACTCTGTCACGGCGCTGACGGTTCCTGGGAACTCCGCGCCGATCCGGTCCTGCATGTAGTAGCACTTCAACCAGTTGATGACGTCGCGTGAGGCGTCGTCTGCGCGGCGCTCAGTCTCCGAGCAGTGTCTTGCCAGGTCGACCCAGTTGCCGGGGGAATAGGTGTCGCCTTGCAGCGCCGCCTTAATCGCGCGGTGTACCAGCAGATCGGGATACCGGCGAATGGGCGAGGTAAAGTGCGTGTAGGCCTCGTAGGCAAGCCCAAAGTGCCCGACGTTGTCGGGACTGTAGACTGCCTGGGAGAGTGAGCGGAGCATAACGGTCTGCAGGAGCTGGGCATCCGGCCGGTCCTTGATTCGGGCGAGAAGCTTCGCGAAGTCCTTCGCCTTCGGGTTCTCTCCCCCGGTCAGGTGCAGCCCGAACTCCTTCAGGAATTCTTGCAACTGCTCGAGCTTCTCGGGCGGCGGGCCTTCGTGGACCCGGTACAACGCGGGATGCTCGTGGCGCTGCAGGAAATCCGACGCCGACACGTTGGCGGCAAGCATGCATTCCTCGATCAGGCGGTGCGCGTCGTTCCGCTTCACCGGAACGACGCGATCGATCTTGCCATGCGCGTCGAAGGCGATCTGGGTTTCGATCGTTTCGAAGTCAATCGCACCGCGCCGAATCCGCGCCTGGAGCAGGACCCGGAACAGCCGGTGAAGGTTCTGAAGGTGCGCAAGCACCGATGCAAGGTCTTGCGCGGCGCGCCCGGAGGAATCCTCCAAAGCCGCGGCGACCTCGGTGTAGGTGAGCCGCGCGCGGGAGTGCATCACCGCAGGATGGAACTGATACCTCAGGATCTCGCCCTGATGGTCAATATCCATATCGCAGGCCACGCATAACCGCTCGACCCCAGGATTGAGCGAGCACAAGCCGTTGGACAGCGCCTCCGGCAGCATCGGAATGACGCGCCGCGGGAAATAGACGGAGTTGCCGCGCTCGCGCGCCTCGATATCGAGCGCGTCGCCGTCGCGGACGTAATAGCTGACATCGGCGATCGCAACGACCAGGCGATATCCCTTCCCGCGAGGCTCGCAGAAGACCGCATCGTCGAAATCGCGCGCGGTCTCGCCGTCGATGGTGACAAGTGGTAGGTCTCGCAGATCGATCCGCCCCGACCAGTCTGCATCGGTGACCTCGGGCGCAAAGCGCTTCGAGGCATTCGCGACCGCGGTCGAGAAATCGTGCGGCAGCGCGTGCTTGCGCAGAGCGATCTCGATTTCCATCCCTGGGTCGCCATAGTTCCCCAGTACCTCCACCACACGCCCGATAGGCTGAGCATGGAGACTCGGCTGCTCGATGATCACCACCGTGACGATCTGGCCGGGTCGCGCAGCGTGCGCACCGTCGGGCGGCACGAGGATGTCCTGGGAAATGCGGCGGTCCTCGGGGATCACATAGAGCGCACCATGCTCATCGTGGAATCGCCCGACCACTCGGATGTTGCCACGCTCTAGCACCTCCACGACCTTACCTTCCGGCCGCCCGCGCCGATCCACACCCATGCGGCGGACCATAGCGCGGTCGCCGTGCAACACCTTCTGCATCTCGCGGGGACCGAGCGCGATGTCGGGGCCGTTATCGTCGGGAACGAGAAATCCGAATCCGTCGGGATGTCCTTGCACGCGGCCGCGCACGAGATCTAGCTTGTCCGGGATACAGATGTCGCCCTTGCGGTTGAACAGCAACTGACCGGCACGCTCCATGGCGGAGAGTCGCCGCTGGAAGAATTCCGCTTCTTCGGTTGAGATATCGAGCAGCGACACGAGGTGCGCCGAGGTCACGGGCGCGCCCTGCTCCTCCAGAATCTCAAGAATGAACTCCCTGCTCGGCAGAGCATGACCGTACCGGCTTTCCTCGCGCTTGAGGTGTGGGTCACGGTGGCGAAGCCTGGGCTTGGGCATTTGACAAGGAGGCCGTTTCAACTAAAATCCCGGAGCGAAAGCCGAGATGGCGGAATTGGTAGACGCACCAGGTTCAGGTCCTGGCGGGGGCAACCCTGTGGAGGTTCGAGTCCTCTTCTCGGCACCAGGACAGAATGAGCTACTCGCCGTGCGCGCCTGTCTTACCTAGACTTCTCCCCATTGAGCTGGCCGCGACTACTATCTTGAGCGCTCGGTCAGC
>Ga0209253_10001047_pt1 | contig 24265 bp, 21 predicted proteins | sample FrelakmetBRP12BR_FD_187145 | JGI IMG/M metagenome (GOLD analysis project Ga0209253, IMG submission 187145) | Freshwater lake sediment microbial communities from the University of Notre Dame, USA, for methane emissions studies - BRP12 BR (SPAdes)... | ecosystem: Environmental > Aquatic >...
CCTGCACATGGGACACGTTCGCAACTACACCATAGGCGACGTGATTACGCGCTACATGCGCATGCAGGGTTATAACGTGCTGCAGCCGATGGGCTGGGACGCGTTCGGCCTGCCCGCCGAGAACGCGGCGATGGCCAACGGCGTGCCGCCCGCGAAATGGACCTACGACAACATCGCGTACATGAAGCGACAGCTGAAGTCACTCGGCTTCGGCATCGACTGGTCGCGTGAAGTCGCCACCTGCAAGCCCGACTACTACCGCTGGAACCAGTGGCTGTTCCTGCGCATGCTCGAGAAAGGCATCGCCTACCGCAAGACCGGCACCGTCAACTGGGATCCCGTGGACCAGACCGTGCTTGCCAACGAGCAGGTGATCGACGGCCGCGGCTGGCGCACCGGCGCGCTGGTCGAGAAGCGGGAGATCCCGATGTACTACCTGGGCATCACCAGGTACGCCGACGACCTGCTTGGCGCCCTGGACGACATGCCGGGCTGGCCCGAGCGCGTGCGGCTGATGCAGGAGAACTGGATCGGCCGCTCCGAGGGCCTCGAGATCGAGTTCGACGTCGAAGGCGGCGGCACGCTCGGCATCTACACGACGCGTCCGGACACGCTGCTCGGCGTCACCTACATGGCCGTTGCGGCCGAGCATCCGCTCGCGCAGCGCGCCGCCCAGGGCAATCCCGACCTGCAGCAGTTCATCGCCGAGTGCCAGCGCAATGGCGTCACCGAAGCCGCGCTCGAGACCATGGAAAAGCGCGGCATGCCGCTCGGCGTCCACGCCATCCACCCGATCAGCGGCGAACGCGTCCCGGTGTGGGTCGCCAATTTCGTGCTGATGGGTTACGGCACCGGCGCGGTGATGGCCGTACCGGCGCACGACCAGCGCGACTACGAGTTTGCGCGCCGGTACGGCCTGCGCATTCACCAGGTGGTGCAGCCGGCCGACGGTTCGCTCGCCCGCATCGACGAGGAGGCATACCTCGAACACGGCACGCTGATCAACTCCGGGCAGTTCGACGGCCTCGATTTCGACGAAGCATTCGACGCGTTCGCGAAGCTGTTCGAGGCGCAGGGTCGCGGCAGGCGCCGCGTCAATTTCCGGTTGCGCGACTGGGGTATTTCGCGCCAGCGCTACTGGGGCTGCCCGATCCCGCTGATCCACTGCAGCGAGTGCGGCGTGCAGCCGGTGCCGGACAACCAGCTGCCGGTCGTGCTGCCCGAAGAACTCGTGCCGGACGGCAGCGGCAATCCCCTCGGCAAGAACTCGAAGTTCCTCGAGTGCCAGTGCCCGCAGTGCGGCAAGCCCGCGCGTCGCGAGACGGACACGATGGACACGTTCGTCGATTCGTCCTGGTACTACTTCCGTTACGCCAGCGCGAACAACGACAGTGCCATGGTGGACGAGCGCGCGAAGTACTGGATGCCCGTGGACCAGTACATCGGCGGCATCGAGCACGCGATCCTGCACCTGCTGTATTCGCGCTTCTGGACGCGCGTCATGCGCGACCTCGGCCTGACGCAGGTCGAGGAGCCGTTCGCCAACCTGCTCACCCAGGGCATGGTGTTGAACCAGATCTATTTCCGCAAGCCGGCGGAAGGGCGCATCGTCTACTTCAACCCGGCCGACGTGGACGTGCAGTTCGACGGCAAGGGCGCGCAGGTCGGTGCCGTGCTGCGCGCGGACGGCCAGCCGGTCGAGACGTCCGGCATCGGCACGATGTCGAAGTCGAAGAACAACGGCGTCGATCCGCAATCGCTGGTCGAGACCTACGGCGCGGACACCGCGCGCCTGTTCATGATGTTCGCGGCGCCGCCGGAGCAGTCACTCGAATGGAGCGACGAAGGTGTCGAAGGCGCATTCCGCTTCATGAAGCGGCTGTGGAAGGCCGTGCACCAGCACGTGCAGGCTGGTCCGCTCGAAGCCGCGCTCGACAAGGCGGCGCTCTCGCCCGCGCAACGCGACATCCGGCGCCAGGTGCACGAGGCCCTGCGCAAGATCACGCACGACATCGGCACCCGGCGCACGTTCAACACCGCAATCGCTGCGGTGATGGAACTCATGAACGCGCTCGCGAAGTTCGACGACCGCAGTGCCCAGGGGCGCGCTGTCATGCAGGAAGCGCTGGAAATCGTGGTGCTAGGCCTGGCGCCGGTCGTGCCGCATGCCTGCCACGCTTTGTGGCACGAGCTGGGTCACGCGGGTGCCGTCATCGACGAGCGCTGGCCGCAGGTCGATGCCGACGCCCTGTTGCGCGACGCGATCGAAGTGGTCGTGCAGGTGAACGGCAAGCTGCGCGGGCGCGTCACGGTGGCGGCGAACGCCGACGAGGCGACCGTGCGTGAAGCGGCCCTGGCCGACGTGGGCGTGCTCAGGTACATCGACGGCAAGCCGATCCGCAAGTTCGTGTACGTGCGTGGCAAGCTGGCGAACGTGGTCGTATGAGAGCCTTGCGCGCGACGCTGGTGTCGCTCATCGCCGCGTTCCTGCTGGCGGGTTGCGGTTTCCACCTGCAGGGCAGCGGCTCGCTGCCGGAGGGGATGCGCAAGTTCTACGTGATCACCGCCGACCAGGTCACGCCCTTTGCGGTGGAGCTGCGCCGGGCCATCGAGCGTTCAGGCGGCCAGCTGACCAGCACAGCGGCGGAAGCGGACACGGTGGTGCGTATCCAGCGCGATCGCAGCGGGCGGCGTGTGCTCTCGGTTTCCGCGCGCAACACGCCGCAGGAGTTCGAGATCTTCTACCTGATCGAGTACTCGGTGGACCGCGGCGGCAAGGAAGTGCTCGAGTTGCAGCCGCTCGAGCTGATCCGCAACCTGAGCTTCGATGAAACGCAGCTGCTCGCGAAAGACCGCGAGGAGGCCATCATCCGCGAGGCGATGGCACGCGATCTCGCCGTGCTGGTGACGCGCCGGCTCGAGTCGCTCTGACTGCTTCGAATCGATCCTCGCAGGTTGTCACCGCGCGAATCGATCGGTCGCCGACACGAGTTCGTGCGTGTTGCCGGCCTCCAGCGCCGAATGTCCCGCGTCCGGAACCACGCGGAAGTCGGCTTCCGGCCACGCCTTGTGCAGGTCCCACGCGCTGCGCATCGGGCAGACGACATCGTAGCGGCCCTGCACGATCACCGCCGGGATGCTGCGGATCCTGCGCACGCCCCGCAGCAGCTGGTCCTCGTTCTCGAAGAACCCCTGGTTGACGAAGTAGTGGCATTCGATGCGGGCCACGGCGATGGCAAAGTCGTCGGAATTCCAGGCGGCGATGTTCTGTTCGTTGACCAGCAGGTAGCTCGTCGCGGCCTCCCACTCGGCCCACGCCTTTGCGGCCTTGAGCTGCACTGCACGACTGCGGCTGGTCAGGCGCTTGTAGAACGCGCCGACCAGGTCGCCCCGTTCCGCTGGCGGAATCGCCGCGATGTAATTGGCCCAGTGATCCGGGAAGATCGCGCTCGCGCCGTGCTGGTAGAACCAGTGAATCTCCCAGTCGCGCAGCATGAAGATGCCGCGCAGCACGAGTTCGGTCACGCGCCGCGGGTGCGCCTGCGCGTAGGCGAGCGACAACGTCGAGCCCCACGAGCCGCCGAACACGAGCCAGCGCTCGACGCCCAAGTGCTTGCGCAATGCTTCCATGTCCGCGACGAGATGCTGCGTCGTGTTGTCGACCAGGCTCGCGTGCGGCTTGCTGCGGCCGCAACCGCGCTGGTCGAACAGCACGATCCGGTACCTGCGCGGGTCGAAGAAGCGCCGGGACGTCTCGCCCGCGCCGGCCCCCGGTCCGCCGTGTACGAACACCGCCGGCTTACCCCGCGGATTGCCGCATTCCTCCCAGTAAATCTCGTGTTCCGACGAGACGCGCAGCCAGCCGCTGCGGTACGGCTTGATGGCGGGATACAGGGTGCGACGCGCAGGAATGCCCATGACTAGGTCCGTGGATGGGGAATGTGCGGGCAATATAGCGGAGTGGGGAAGGGGACAGGGGATAGGGGATAGGGGTTAGGGGTTAGGGGCTAGTCGGAATCGGACGTGTTCGCGCAGGAGCCGTTTCCCGCGCGCAGCGCGATTCCGACCAGCCCCTAACCCCTATCCCCTAACCCCTCTATAATCCCCGGCACATGCCGAGCCACACCCAGGCACTTCGACCACCGCGGATTCGCGCTGCAGGCCCGTCCGCCCCGTGAGGACGACCCCCGACGCCTTCCAGGCAGCGTTGGCCAAAGGCCCGCTGCCGCGCGTGTGCCTCATCACGGGTGTCGAACCGCTGCTGATCGACGAGGCCGCGACGGCGCTGCGGGCCAAGGCGCGTGCAGTCGGTTACGGCGATCGCGAGGTCCATTTCATCGAGCGCGGTTTCGACTGGGACGCGCTGCTCATGGACGCGAACAGCCTCGCGCTCTTCGCCAACCTGCGGCTGATCGAACTGAAGCTGCGCAATGCGCCAGATGCGGGCGCCGCAAAGAATCTCGTCAAGCTCGCCGCCGAGCCGCCCGCCGACACGGTCCTGCTGGTCACAGGCGAGCTCGAACCCAAGTCGCAGAAGTCGGCGTGGGTCAATGAGTTCGAGCGCCAGGGCACAGTGGTCGTCGCGCCGGCAATGACGCGCGAGCGCCTGCCCGAATGGATCACGCGCCGCCTGCAGCGGCACGGCGTCACGCTCGAGCCGGCAGCCGCGCAGCTGCTCGCTGACCGGGTCGAAGGCAACCTGCTTGCCGCGCAGCAGGAGATCGAGCGCATCGCTCTGCTGAAGCCAGGCTCGACGCTCGGTGCCGACGCAGTTGCCGAGCTGGTCGCGGACAATGCCCGCTACGACGTGTTCGAGTTGTCCACTGCGGCGTTCCTTGGCAACGCGCCACGGGCGCTTCGCATCCTCGACGGCCTGCGCAGCGAAGGCCGCGAACCGCCGTTGATCCTCTGGGCCTTGCTCAACGACCTGCGCGCAGTCTCGCGAGTGCTGCAACGCGAACCGAACGAACGCAACATCGACGGCATTTTCCGCGCCGAGCAGGTCTGGGGCAGCCGGCAGGGGCCGATCAAGGTCGCCCTCAAGCGCTTGCGTCGCGCCGACATCGATTCGCTGCTTACCGCTGCCGCACGCGCCGATCGTGTCGCCAAGGGCAACCTGCGCGGCGAACCCTGGGTCGAGATCACCGGACTGGTCGCACGCATCGCCGGCGTGAAGCTCGCGGCCGCATGACGGCAGGATTTCCCAGCGCACCGCTCGGCGTCTTCGGCGGCACGTTCGACCCGATCCACTTCGGCCACCTGCGCACCGCATTCGAGATCCTGCAGACGGTCCGGCTGCAAGCTGTGCGCTTCGTCCCCGCCGGTGATCCGCCGCATCGCGATCCACCCCGGGTCGACGCCGCCCGGCGCCTCGAGTTCGTGCGTGCAGCGGTGGCCGACCAACCGGGATTCGTCGTCGATGATCGCGAGGTTCGACGCGCAGGCCGTTCGTACAGCGTGCTGACGCTGGCTGAACTGCGCGCGGAACTGCCGGACACGCCGTTGTGCCTGATCGTCGGCATGGACGCATTCCTCGGGTTGCCGACGTGGCACCGGTGGACGGAACTGCTTGAACTCGCGCACATCGTCGTTGCGCCGCGCCCTGGTTGGGTGGCGCCGGACTCGGGCGTGCTGGGCGACCTGCTGGCCGAACGCGTTGTCGATGCGGCCGGGACTTTGCACAATGCGCTGGCCGGGCGCATCCTGATCCAGCCCGTGACGCAACTCGAAATTTCATCCACGGAATTGCGCGACCTGCTCGCAGCCGGCCGCGATCCCCGCTACCTGGTCCCCGATCCCGTATGCGCGCTGATCCGCGCGACCCACAGCTATTCTGTTTCCCAACCCACGAGGTGAGCATGGCAGCCAAGCGCCCGTCGCGATCGTCGTCCGTACCTTCCGCCCGTCCTGCCGCCAGAGCCGTCAAGAAGGCGCCCGCAAAGACCGCCGCCAAGGGTGCTGCCAAGGCTCGAGCGAAGGCGCCGCGCAAGGTCGCGGCAGGCCCCAAGCCTGCGACGACGAAGCTGACCAAGGCCAAGGCCAGGACCAAGGCACCGCCGGCGCTGGCACAGGTCGTGCTGGCCGCGCTCGCGGACATGAAGGCCGTGAACGTAAAGGCGATGGATGTCCGCGACATCACCGACATCACCGACATGATGGTGGTGGCCAGTGGTACCTCGGACCGGCACGTGAAGTCGATTGCGGACCGTGTCGTGCAGCGCTGCAAGGAAGCCGGTTACCGGCCATATGGCATCGAAGGCGAGCGTGATGGCGAGTGGGTGCTGCTGGACCTGAACGACGTCGTGCTGCACGTGATGCTGCCACGAGTGCGCGAGTTCTACGCGCTGGAGAAGCTCTGGGAAAAAGGCGCCGCAAGGGGTTCCTGAGAACTCGCGGCCCCGACCTGAACCTGGATCGCTGGACCCCCCTGCATGCGCATGCGACTGCTGGCCGCAGGCACCCGGATGCCAGACTGGGTCGACGCGGGTTGCGACGACTACGTTACGCGCCTGCGGGGAGACTACCGGCTCGAACTGGTTGAAATCCCCCTGGGCGACCGCGGCAGCGGTGACGTGCGCCGGGCCGTGGAGGCTGAGGGCAAGCGCATGCTGGCGGCGGCGGGGGCGAGGCCCTACCTCGTCGCCCTGCAGGTTGGCGGCAAGGCCCTGACCACCGGGCAGCTTGCACGCTGGCTCGAGGACCGGGCGCGCGAGGGTGATGACCCGGTTTTCTGTATCGGGGGGCCGGACGGCCTGGCTTCTGAAATCGACGCCCAGGCCCGGCTGCGCTGGTCCCTGTCGGCCCTGACGCTGCCCCATGGCCTGGCCCGGGTCGTGGTCGCGGAAGCCCTCTACCGGGCTGTCAGCCTGATCAGGGGGCTGCCGTATCACCGGGCTTGAGGCATCTGCGATCCCCTCGATGGACAGGGGCCTCCCGGCACGATTCAATTCTCCTTTTGACATCCGGACTTACGGCCGAGAGGCAGCCCCATGCACCCATATCCGCACCAGTACACCGTCCACGCCACCGCCGAACCGACCGGTGACGTTCCGCTGAATTCCCCGGGGCTGCCTGCCATCCTCACCGCGCCGCCCGTCGAGTTCGACGGCCCGGGTGATCGCTGGTCGCCCGAGACTCTGCTCTGCGCCGCCGTGGCCGACTGCTTCGTGCTCAGCTTCCGTGCAGTGGCCCGCGCCTCGAAGCTCGAATGGACTTCGCTCGCCGCCCGTGCCGAAGCCAAGCTCGACCGCGTCGACGGCCGCACGTACTTCACCGAGGTCGTCGTGCATGCGACGCTGCGAGTGCCGGCCGGCACGGACCAGGATCGCGCGACCAAGCTGCTCGAGAAGTCGGAGCACGTCTGCCTGGTCAGTAATTCGCTGGTGGCACAGCGCCGCCTCGAACCGACCGTCATCGCGGGTTGAGTCAGGATGGCTGGCGACGCACCCGCCATCTACCTGGCGTCCGCCTCGCCGCGGCGCAGTGAATTGCTGCGGCAGATCGACGTGACCCACGAAGTGCGCCCGGTGGCAATCGACGAATCGCCGCGGCCCGGCGAGAAGCCTGCGCACTATGCGCTGCGGCTCGCCGAGGAGAAGGCGCGCGTGCTATGGGAACGCCTGGCACTCGCGGAACGGCGCCCGGTACTCGCAGCCGACACCACCGTGGCGCTTGGCGACGACATCCTCGGCAAACCCGCCAACCACGAGGACGCGGCCCGAATCCTCGGCCGGCTGTCCGGGCGGACGCACGAGGTGCACACAGCGGTCGCGGTGCTGCACGCAGGCGGTGCGAACGCCCGCATCAGCACCAGCACGGTCGAGTTCCGCCCGCTGACACGTGCCGAGATCGACTGGTACTGGCGCACCGGGGAGCCGGCTGACAAGGCCGGTGCATACGGGGTGCAGGGCCACGCCGCCATCTTCATTCGCCGTCTCGCCGGCAGTTATTCCGGCGTGATGGGACTGCCACTGTACGAGACCTGGGAACTGCTGGCACCGGCGCTCGGTCTGACCGGATGGAACACCCAGGCACCATGACCACGGAAATGATCGTCAATGTCAGTCCGCGCGAGACGCGCGCGGCCCTGCTCGAGAACGGCGTGCTGCAGGAGCTCTTCGTCGAACGGGCGAGCCGCATGGGACTCACGGGCAACCTGTACAAGGGGCGCGTGTCGCGGGTCCTGCCCGGGATGCAGGCCGCCTTCATCGACATCGGTCTCGAGCGCACGGCATTCCTGCACGTCTCCGACATCGTGCAGCCGGCGGACGCCGAAGGCTCGGGCGAGGAAACGCGCACCGAGAACATCCGCGACCTCGTCAGCGAGGGCGGCGATATCCTGGTGCAGGTGCTGAAGGATCCGCTCGGCACCAAGGGCGCTCGCCTCACGACGTTCATCACGATTCCTTCGCGTTACCTCGTCTACATGCCTTTCGGACACGGCGTCGGCATCTCGGCCCGCATCGAGACGGAGGAAGAAAGGCTGCGGCTGCGCGGGCTGATGCAGTCGTTCGTGACGCCGGGCGAGACGGGCGGCTACATCGTGCGCACCGCAGCAGAAGGCGCGACGCTTGCGGCACTGCGCGCCGACATGCTGTTCCTGCGCAAGCTGTGGGAGGTGCTGTCGACCAAGGCGGCAGGCACACGCGCCGGCACGCTCGTGCATGAAGACCTGCCGCTGCCGCTGCGCCTGATGCGTGACCTCGTCGGCGAAGGCGTGGACCGCGTGCTGGTCGATCACGAACGCACCTGCGAACGCATGCGGGAATTCGCGACGACGTTCATGCCCGCGCACGGCGCCCGCGTCGAGCGTTACACCGGCAACCGGCCGCTCTTCGACCTGCACGGCGTGGAAGAGGAGGTCCAGCGCTCGCTCGAGCGCAAGGTGCTGCTCAAGTCGGGCGGCTACCTGATCATCGACCAGACCGAGGCGCTCACGACCATCGACGTCAACACGGGCGCGTACGTCGGGCACCGCAACCTCGAGGAGACGATCTACCGCACGAACCTCGAAGCGGCGGTCGCGATCGCGCGGCAGCTGCGGCTGCGCAATCTCGGCGGCATCATCATCATCGACTTCATCGACATGGAGGAGGAAGAGCACCGCAAGCAGGTGCTGCAGGCGCTGGAGAAAGCGCTGGCGGCGGACCACGCGAAGACGCACGTGTCCGCAGTGTCGCCGCTCGGCCTGGTCGAGATGACCCGCAAGCGCACGCGCGAAAGCCTCGCGCACCAGTTGTGTTCGCCTTGCCCGGCCTGCGAGGGCCGTGGTTTCGTCAAGACGCCGGAGACCGTCTGTTACGAGATCTTCCGCGAGGTGCTGCGCCAGGCGGGCCAGTTCGACTTCCAGCAGCTCATGGTGCTCGCGCACTCGGACGTCATCGAGCGCCTGCTCGACGAGGAGTCTGCCGCGCTCGGCGAACTCGAAGTGCTGGTCGGCAAGCCGATCCGCCTGCAGACCGAGGCGCTCTACCTGCACGACCAGTACGACGTGGTGCTCATGTGATTCCCACCCGGTGGTGGCGCCTGGTCGCAGGCACCGCGGCCGGACTGCTCGTGCTGGTCGCGCTGCTGCTGACGGCGCTGCGCATTGCGATCGCCTACGTGCCGCACAACGAGCAGAAGTTGCGCACGTGGATCGAACGTCAGACGCACATGAAGTTCGAGTACTCGCGGCTCGACGCGCGGCTGCGCTGGTATGGGCCGGAAGTCGTGCTGCGCGATCTGCGGGTGGTGGCAGAAGACGGCTCGCAGACCTTGTTCGCCACGAGCGAAGGCAGCATCGGCCTCGACCTCTGGAACTTCCTCCGCACTGGCCAGTTCGTGGCGGGCCGCATCCGCATCCTCGAGCCGCGCGTGACGGTCGTGCGTCTCGCCGACGGCCGCATCCGGCTGCTGGGCCTGCGCGAGCGACCCGCCGATCGACCGCCATTCGATTTCGACCGTCTCCCGGCAGGGCGCGTCATCGTCGAAGATGCGACCGTCGTCTATCGCGACCTGAAGACAGGTCGCGCGCCGCTCGAACTCACCGATCTCGACGTCCAGTTGCGCCGCGACCGCGATTTCGTCGTGATGGAAGGCAACGCCACGTTGCCCGACGAACTCGGCACGCACGCCGACTTCAACGTGCGGCTCAATGGCACGCTCGACGAGCGTGAGCACCTCGATGCGCGGGTCGAGATCGATGCGGACACCGTGCGGCTGGCCGGCCTCGAGGAATTCCTGCCACCGCAGGTCGCCAGGCCGCTCGCGGGATCCGGCCATCTGCGCGGCGTGCTGGCACTCGAGCAAGGCAGCGTGTCGCACGTACGGCTCAGTTTTGAGTTGCGCGACGTTGAGCTGCAATTGCCGCGTCGTGCCGTGCCGCCGATCGAGGCCGTGCGCATCAGCGATCCGCGGCTCGAACTCGCGCCCGGCAGCCAGGTGAAATTCCCGACGGTGACCAAGGAAATGGTCGAGCGCGTGCCGCTGCCGCTGCCCGCACTGGCCCGCTACGGCGCCCTCGAAGGCGATGCGCGCCTGCGTCGAGAAGGCGAGGCCTGGGTCTTCCGGATTGAGGGGCTGCGCGCGCAGTCCGGCACGCTGCGCGCGCCGAAGGAGACGCAGGCCTGGGGACGCTGGACCGGGAAGCCGGTGACGCGCTTCGGGCTCGAGTTGAACGTCGACGGGCTCGACTTGACCGCGACCTGGCCGCTGGTGCTCGCGTTTGCGCCCACGACCTTCGATCGTTTTGCCGGATTGGCGCCACGCGGACGAGTGGAGACGCTGCGAGCCAGCGTGCAGCGCGAGCGGGCAGGCATCCCGCCGACGTTCACGGTGCAGGCAAGTCTTGTCGGCGTCGGCGTCCAGCCCATCGGGCGCTTCCCGGGTGTGTCGGGTGTCTCCCTCAGGCTCGATGGCAGCGACCAGCGGGGCACGCTGCAACTGCGCGCGGACCAACCTGTGTTCGAGTGGCCGCGGATGTTCCGGGAGCCGCTCGCGCTCGAGCGCGTCACCGCGGACGGCGGCTGGCGTCGCGAGGGCGCCATCTGGATTGCGAGCGTCAAGGGCGCACGGGTACTGCATCGCCAGGGCCGCGCGCAGGTGGACGTCGAGTTGGGCTTCGAAAGGCCCGGCGTCTCGCCGATCCTGGCGCTGACCGCCGAGGTACCCGAGGTCGACGTCTCGCTGGTGCCGCAAGTCGTGCCCGTCGGCCGTTTGCGCGAGCGCACGATCGCGTGGCTCGATCGCGCCTTCGTCCGCGGCAGGGCCACGAACGGCCGTCTGAGTTACCGCGGGCCGGTGCGCAAGTTTCCGTTCCGCGACGGCGAAGGTGATTTCACCGCCTCCGCCGACGCGACCAACGTCACTCTCGACTACTACCCCGGGTTTGCGCCGCTCGTCAATGCATCGGGCACCGCGAGATTCCACAACGCAGCGATCGAAGCGGACGTCGCGAGCGGCGAACTCGGCGGGCTGAAGCTGTCGCAGGCCCGGTTCCGGATGGCTGATTACAAGGCGCCGATTCTCGAGATCGACGGCAAGGCGGGCGGGGACCTGCAGCAGGCGCTTGGGTACGTGCAGGCGAGTCCGCTGGGGCCGATCGTCGGCAAGCAGTTCATGGGTCTCACCGGCAGCGGCCCTGCGCAGTACCAGGTCAAGCTTTCGCTGCCGGTGATTTCGGCCGAAGCGCTGGCGACGATGCCGACACCGCCACCTCCGCGCGACTACACGGTGCGTGCGATGCTCGGCGGTGTCACCGTCGCATTGCCTGCGCTGCGGGCGCCCGCCCAGCGTGTCCAGGGCACTTTCGAGCTGCACAACTATGAGGTGAACATTGCGGGGCTGCGCGGCACGATCCTCGACGGCCCGTTCGAACTGTCCGCGAGCCCCGGCCGCACCTCCCGCGATGCCGAAGCCGCGGTGGAACTCACCGCCAAGGGCCGCGCTGGTGGCGCCAGGCTACCCGCATTCATCGGCCTGCCGGCAACCATCGCGATGAGCGGCGCGACGGACTGGGACCTGCAAGGCCACATCGAGAAACGACGAGCCGGCGGTGCCTGGTCGCTGCAGTTCGACGTCGTGAGCGACCTGGAAGGACTCGTCATCCAGGCGCCCCGGCCGTTTGCCAAGGCCGCGCCCGAGACGCGGCCGACGCGCGTACAGATCGAGATTCCCAGTCCGCGCGTGAACGACGTGACGCTCGAGTCGGGCAGCGCTCGTGCGAAACTGCGTTTCGCCGTGCGGGACGAAGTCTGGCGGCTCGAACGCGGCGCGGCGCGCTTCGATGCGCAACCCGTGGCGCTGCCGGCGCAGCCCGGCTTGCTGGTGAGCGGCGAGTGGCCGCAGTTCGACCTGGGCGAGTGGCTCGCGCTCTCGAACACACCGGCCGGCGGTTCGACCAGCATCGGCGGCCAGCGCCTGATGGACTGGCTCGGTCCGGTCGACGTCCACCTCGATCGCGCGACGGTCTTCGGCTTCGAGTTCCGCGATGTGATCGCGAAGCTGCGCAGCGAGGGCGACGTCTGGCGGATCGCGGTGACGGGACCGCAGGCCGAAGGGCAGGTGACCGTGCCCGACGTTCTCACGCGCGGCCGGCCGATCGTGCTCGACATGCAACGGCTGCAGCTTACCAGTGAGGAATCGAACCCGGCTGCGGTGGCAAAGGCGGTGGCAAACGCGCAGATCGACCCACGCACGCTGCCTGCCATCAGCGCGGTCGTCGCGGATTTCACCTGGCAGTCACGGCAATTCGGCCACCTGGTGGCAGCGATCTCGCGCGACCCGCGGGGACTCACCATCGATTCGATCTCGACGACGTCGCCGGCCTTCGACCTGCTCGCCAGTGGCAGCTGGTGGATGGAGCAGGGTGCGCCACGCACGCGCGTCGAGGCGCTGTTGACCAGCACCGATTTTCGCGCCGCCACGAAGGCGCTCGCCTTCCGTGACGCGATCGATGCCAGGAACGCGAAGCTGGCAGCCGATCTATGGTGGCCCGGTGGCCCGTCGATGGACGTGCTCAAGACCCTCAACGGCACGCTCCACGTGTCACTCGAGGACGGCCGCCTGCGCGACATCGAACCGGGCGCGGGCCGCATGCTCGGGCTGTTCAGCGTGACGCAGTTGCCGCGACGACTCGCGCTCGATTTCCGCGACGTCACCGACGAGGGCCTCGCCTTCAACAGCGTGCGGGGCGATTTCGAGGTGCGCGCGGGCAATGCATTCACGCAGAACCTGCTGCTCAAGGGCGCAGCTGTCGACATGGGAATCGTGGGACGCACCGGCCTTGCGACCGAAGACTACGACCAGACGATCGTCGTGAGCGGCAACCCCAGCGGGCCCCTGGCTGTCGCCGGCGCGCTCGCGGCGGGGCCGGTCATCGGCGCTGGCGTGCTGGTACTGTCACAGCTTTTCAAAGACCAACTGCAAGGACTCACCCGGGCCTATTACCATGTGACGGGTTCGTGGGCCGCTCCGGTCGTGCAGCGAATCTCCGCGCCTGCCGGTGTCGGAGCGGCGGCCGGGACGGTCGAGAAACAAAGGGAAAATTCACCGTGACGCATGTCGCCGCCATCCAGATGACTTCCTGCGCCAACGTGGCGCGCAATCTCGCTGTCGCCGGCGAGCTGCTCCGCCAGGCCAGGGCGCAGGGTGCGGTGGTCGCCGTGCTGCCGGAAAACTTCGCGTTCATGGGACGCGGCGAAGCCGACAAGCTCGCGGTCGCCGAAGCTCACGGGTCCGGCCCGATCCAGGCTTTCCTGTCCGAACAGGCGCGCATGCACGGCTTCTGGATCGTCGGCGGCACGATCCCGCTCAAACTGCCCGACGAGCCGCGTGTTGCGGCGTCGTGCCTCGTCTTCGACGACGCGGGTCGCGAGGTTGCGCGCTACGACAAGATCCACCTCTTCGATGTGGACGTGCCTGGCAAGCTCGAGAGCCACCGTGAATCGAAGGCGGTGCGACCCGGCACGCGGGCCGTCACGGTCGACACGCCGGCGGGCCGGCTCGGTCTCGCCGTCTGCTACGACGTCCGTTTTCCCGAACTCTTCCGCGAACTGCTGCAGCAGGGCGCCGAATGGTTCACGTTGCCGTCGGCATTCACGGTGCCCACCGGCCGTGCCCACTGGGAACTGCTGCTGCGCACCCGCGCGGTCGAAAACCTCTGTTACCTGGTGGCGTCTGCGCAGTCCGGATTCCACGAGAACGGGCGCGAAACCCACGGCGACTCGATGATCGTCGAGCCGTGGGGCCGGATCCTGGCCCGATTGCCGCGCGGAACCGGCGTGATCACGGCAGAATTGGACCTCGCACGGCAGCGCCGGCTGCGGCAGGATTTCCCTTCCGTCCGGCACCGCCGGCTTGCCGTGGCCGCGCCCCGACAGGAATCATGAAACCGCACATTCCGCCGCCGCTTTTCGCTCCCCAGTCCACCCCGCTCATGGCCGGCATCGCCGCTCGTGATCCACTGGACGTCGCACGTGCCGCGCTGCTCGGCCCGGCCGAACTCGACGAGAACCGTATCGCGAGGGTACTCGGGGACGTGATGGGTCACGCCGTCGATTACACCGACATCTATTTCCAGCTCACGCGCGAAGAGTCGTGGGCGCTCGAGGACGGTATCGTCAAGGACGGCGCCCACAGCATCGAGCAGGGCGTGGGTGTGCGCGCTCTGGCCGGCGAGAAGACCGGCTTTGCCTATTCCGACGAGGTGATGCTGCCTGCGCTGCTCGAGGCCGCGCACGCCGCGCGCGCCATCTCGCGTTCCGGTGCGGGGGGCAGCGTGCAGGCCTGGCATGCCACGGGCGGACGCGGCCTTTACCCGGCCATCGATCCGGTCGAGACGATGGCCGACGACGACAAGGTCAAGCTGCTCGAGCAGATCGACCGCGAGGCGCGCTCGCTCGATTCGCGCATCACGCAGGTGATGGCAAGTCTCTCCGCGTCGCACGATATCGTGCTCGTCATGGCGAGCGACGGTACGCTCGCCGGCGACGTGCGGCCACTGGTGCGGCTCAACGTCAGCGTCATCATCGAACAGGACGGCCGGCGCGAGCAGGGCTACGCCGGCGGTGGCGGTCGTTTCGCCTATACGGAATTCCTCGCGTCCGAGCGGTGGCGTGCGCTGGTCAAGGAAGCCGTGCGCACGGCCCAGGTCAATCTCGACGCGGTGCCGGCACCGGCAGGCACGATGACCGTCGTGCTCGGCGCAGGCTGGCCAGGCGTGCTGCTGCACGAAGCCGTGGGTCACGGCCTCGAAGGCGATTTCAACCGCAAGGGCACTTCCGCGTTCAGCGGACGCATCGGGCAGCAGGTCGCCGCCAAAGGCGTCACGATCGTCGACGACGGCACGCTCGCGGCACGCCGCGGCTCGCTCAATGTCGACGACGAAGGCACGCCGACGCAATGCACCACGCTGATCGAGGACGGCTGCCTCCGCGGCTACCTGCAGGACAAACTCAACGCGCGCCTCATGGGCGTGAAGCCGACGGGCAACGGCCGTCGCGAGAGCTTTGCCGCGCTCACGCTGCCGCGCATGACCAACACCTACATGCTGCCCGGCCAGCATGCGCCGGAAGAGATCATCGCCTCGGTCGACAAGGGCCTGTACTGCCGCAATTTCGGCGGCGGCCAGGTCGACATCACGTCGGGCAAATTCGTGTTCTCGGCGAGCGAGGCCTACCTGATCGAGAACGGCAGGATCACGCGCCCGGTGAAAGGCGCCACGCTGATCGGCAACGGCCCCGAAGTCATGACTCGCGTCTCGATGATCGGCAATGACCTCAAGCTCGACGATGGCGTCGGCACCTGTGGCAAGGAAGGCCAGGAAGTCCCGGTGGGCGTCGGCCAGCCCACCCTGCGCGTGGACGCGCTGACCGTCGGCGGCACGGGCTGATTCCGCCGTGTGGCTGCCGCGCCCGGTGTACGAAGCCCTGCCTTACCTGGCGGTCGGCGCCGGGCTCGGTTGCTTCGCGGTGGCCTGGTGGGTCGAGCATGCGCCGCAAAGCCTGCTGTTCATCGCTGGCGGCGCGCTGCTTACCGTGGGGGCGTTGCTGTGGATGAAGCGACGCGATTACCGCGCCACGCAGTCGGGTTACGATCCGCGCGCAATCGACGAATAGGACGACTCGTCCTGTTCTTCGTCGTCGGTCTCCGATTCATCGTCGGTTTCCGATTCATCGTCTGAATCCAGGTCGGTATCGGAGTCCTGCAGCACCGTCGTCCGCGTTGCGTGGGTGTCATCGCCTGGTTCGGCCGGCAGGTCCACCGGCGAATACGTGATTTCGTGCATCCCCAGCTTGATCACGTCGCCCGCCTGCAGCTTGTGCCGGCGCACGCGCTTGCCGTTCAGGAATACGCCGTTCGTGCTGTTCAGGTCTTCCACGTAGCAGCTGTCGACGGAGGTGACGAGCTGCATGTGGTGGCGGCTCACGAACTTGCTGTCGATCTGCATGTCGTTGTCGGTGGTGCGGCCGACGATGAAGCGGCCAGGCACGAGCAGCGCGTGATCGATCGTGATGCCCCGCTTGGAGAGCACGACCCGCCCCACCGGCGGGCGCGGTTGCGGCGAGGTATCGTCGATGCGGGTCGCCGGCAGGTCGGTGTGGGTGCGCCCGGCGTATTCCTGCCACTGCAGTTCGCCGATCACCTTCCGCACCATATCGACGTCGACTTTTTCCACGTCGCTGCCGAAGGCAGAGAGCAGGCAGGTGTCGCACAGTGTGTTGGTAAGGCGGGGGATACCGCCCGTGTAGCGGAAGATCAGCGGGAAAGTGTCCGGCTCGAAGATCTCGCGGTCCTCGGAACCCGCCACCCTGAGTCGATGGAGGATGTAATCGCCCATCTCCGGCTCGGTCAGCGCACTCAGGTGGAAGCGCAGCCGCACGCGCTGGCGCAACTGGATGAGCTCGTCCGAGTCGAGCTTGGCGTGCAGCTCGGGCTGGCCCGCCAGGATGATGCGCAGCACCTTCTCCTTGGTCGTTTCGACGCCCGAGAGCAGGCGCACTTCCTCCAGCACCTTGTTGCTGAGGTTCTGCGCTTCGTCGATGATCAGCAGCACCCTGCGGCCGTTCGCGTGCTGCTCGATCAGGAAATTGTTGAGCGTGTCGAGGAGCTCCGCCTTGCGCATGCGGAACGGGCTGAAGCCGAATTGCGCGAGCAGGCCCTGCAGGAACTCGATCGGCGAGACCTGCGTCTGGTTGATCTGCGCGACGACGACGTCCTGGTCGATTTCCTTCAGGAACGACTCGATCAGCGTGGTCTTGCCCGAGCCGATCTCGCCCGTGATCACGACAAAGCCGTCCGTGAACCAGATCGTGGACTCCATGTACGCCTTGGCGCGGGAGTGGATCTGGCTCAGAAAGAGAAATGCCGGGTCCGGGCTGAGCCGGAACGGAAGTTCCTTGAGCTTGAAGTGTTCCAGGTACATCGTGTGCTCGATTCCCCTCTGTTCAGTATACGGGAGCTGGCCGGGGCCCAAACTGCGCGGTCCGTCACATAACCCCAGCCACCCATTGCAGCGGTGCCGGCAAGCCTGACTTCAGCGTGGCGGCATCTTCCGCAGTACCTTGCGCACCAACCGGTCGCGCTCGACCGCACTGGCCGCCACGACCGTGCAGTGGCCGATCTTGCGACCCGGGCGCGGCTCCTTGCCGTAATCGTGCCAGTGCACGCCGGGCAGGGCCAGGATGGCATCACGCTCCGGCAGGGTACCGATGAAATTGATCATGGCGCAATGGCCTGCCGGGCTGGTGTCGCCGAGCGGCAGTCCAAGGATCGCGCGCAGGTGGTTCTCGAACTGCGACGTGACTGCGCCTTCGATGGTCCAGTGTCCGGAGTTGTGCACGCGCGGCGCCATTTCGTTGGCGACCAGCCTGCCCTTGCGGACGAAGAACTCGAGCGTCAGCACGCCGGCGTATTCGAAGTGCCGCAGCACGCGCTTGAGACAGACCTCCGCCGCTTTCTGCAGGACGGGGTGACGGTGCGGCGCCAGCGTCACGCGCAGGATGCCGTGCTTGTGGGTATTGGCGACGATCGGGTACGCGCGCACCTCGCCCGTCGTGCTGCGCACGCCGACGATCGACACCTCGCGTTCGAAGTCGACGAAGCCCTCGAGGATCAGCGGCACGTTGCCGATCGCATTCCAGGCGGGTTCGAGATCGGCGGGTTTGCGCAGGTAGCGCTGGCCCTTGCCGTCGTAGCCGAGTCGGCGCGTCTTCAGCACGCAGGGCAGTCCGAGCTCCTTGACCGCGCTGCGCAGTTCCTCGAGCGAATCCACGGCGCGGAAAGGCGGTGTCGCAATCTTCAGCGTCGAGAACAGCTGCTTCTCGAGCAGGCGGTCCTGCGAAACGCGCAGTGCCTCGACCGGCGGCCACACGGGATGCGTTGACGCCACCTGCTGCAGTGCTGCGACCGGAACGTTTTCGAATTCGTAGGTGACCAGGTCGACTGCGGCCGCCAGCCGCTCGAGGCTGCGCGGATCGTCGAATGCACCCGTGATGATCGGTGCGACCTGGCCGCCGGGCGAATCCGCGCTGGTATCGAGAAAGCGGAACTGCTGTGCCAGCGGATAGCCCGCGAGGGCCAGCATGCGTCCGAGCTGGCCCGCACCGATGATGCCGATCTTCACGTTGCGATCGTCGGGTTGCGGGGGTCGGGCTGGGCGAGGACCTTGTCGGTTTGTGCCGCGCGGAAAGCATCGACGGCCGCGCGAACCTGCTCGTCCTCGTTGGCAAGGATCGACGCGGCGAGGATCGCGGCGTTGGTCGCGCCGGCCACGCCGATTGCGAGCGTGGCGACCGGAACGCCAGCGGGCATCTGCACGATCGAGAGCAGCGAGTCGAGCCCGTTCAGCGCCTTGGACTGCACCGGCACGCCGAGTACGGGCAGCGAGGTCTTGGCCGCGCACATGCCCGGCAGGTGCGCAGCGCCGCCGGCGCCCGCGATGATGACCTTGAGGCCACGTGCGCGCGCGGTGGAGGCGTAGTCGAAGAGAAGGTCGGGCGTGCGGTGCGCGGAGACGACGCGCACCTCGTGCGGGACGCCCAGGCGCTCGAGCATCTCGGCGGCGTATTGCAGGGTGTCCCAGTCGGACGTGGACCCCATGATGATGCCAACGCGCGGTTTCACCGGGACATTGTACAGACGGCTGCGAGAAACGCTAAATCGCAGGCTTTTCGAACGCATCCCGCAGGCGGCGGAACAATTGCCGTGCGGCGGCGGGTGGACGGGCATTGGCCTGCTCCGCCCGTGCCTGCCGGGCCAGGGCACGCATCTGCCGCAGGCCCGTCGGGTCGACCTGGGCGGCGAGCTCGGTCCAGGCGGCGGGCTCGTCGGCGATCAGGCGCTCGCGCCACGTTTCGAGCACGTGCTCGCGGCGGACTCGCTGGCGGTCGATTTCGCTGCGCCGCTCGAGGGTGGCACGGATCGGTTCGACGTCCACGCCACGCATGACCTTGGCGATGAACATCTCCTGCCGGAGCCGGGCACCGTGGGCCGTGATCCTGCGGCAGGCCATGACCGCGTCGTAGAGGCTCTCGGGCAGGTTCATGGCCTCGAGCTCGGTCAGCGGCAACTCGACCAGTTCGACGCCGATCGCGCGCAGTTCCTGGTCCTGCCGCTTGAGCTCGCTCTTGCTCGGACCCTCGTCGAAGCCTGCGTGATCGGCCACGTCGTCCTGCTGGCCGTCGTACCTGCCGGGAAATGCCTGCTTGCGCGCCATGAATCCGCCCTTTTCCGAATGCTAGCACGCAGGGCGCAGGCCCGGACCGCTGCTAGAATTGCAGGCTTGCCAACAGGCCCCGATCACGGACGCTGCCGCACGATGAGCACGACTGTCGCCCCCAAGGACCATTCCCCGATGCTGACCGCCGACGGCGCCGACCTGCTCGCGCTCGTCGAACTCGCGCTGGCCGAGGCCCGCACGCTGGGTGCGAGCCAGGCCGAAGCGGCCATCAGCATGGACGTGGGCCTGAGCGTCAGTGCGCGCCTCGGTGAAGTCGAGACGATCGAGTACCAGCGAGACCGCGGCATGGGCGTCACCGTGTACTTCGGCACCCGCAAGGGCAGCGCGAGCACGGGGGACCTCGGTGCGGCCGCGCTGCGCGAGACCGTGGCCAAGGCCTGCACGATCGCGAGATACACGGCCGAGGATCCGTGCGCGGGCCTGCCCGATCCGGAAGACCTCGCGCGGGAAGTGCCCGGGCTCGATCTCTCGCACCCGTGGGAGATATCGCCCGAGCGCGCGTGCGAGATGGCCATCGAGTGCGAAGCGGCGGCGATGGCCGTCGACAGGAAGCGCATCACCAATTCCGAGGGCGCAGGCGTCAGCACGCATCGCGGCCTGCGAGCGTACGGCAACTCGCTCGGCTTTCTCGCGGCGTATCCCGGCACGGTGCACAGCATCAGCTGTTCGGTGCTCGGCACCGAAGGCGAGCAGATGGAGCGTGACTACTGGTACAGCACGCTGCGCGACTGGCGCGAGCTGGAATCGGCGGAAAGCGTCGGGCGTCGCGCGGGTGAGCGCACCATCGGCCGGCTCGGTGCACGCAAGCTGGCGACCATGAAGGCGCCGGTGCTGTATTCACCGGACGTTGCGCGTGGACTCATCGGGCACTTCATTGGCGCGATCCGCGGCGGCAGCCAGTACCGCCGCGCGTCGTTCCTGCTCGAAGCGGCCGGCCAGCGGGTGTTTCCGGACTGGTTCGCGCTCTCGGAGCGGCCGCATTTGCTGAAGGCACTGGCCAGCGCCCCGTTCGATCACGAAGGCGTCACGACCCGCGATCGCGAACTCGTCGACGCCGGGGTGCTGCTCGGCTACGTGCTCAGCACGTACTCGGCGCGCAAGCTCGGGTTGCGCACCACCGGCAACGCGGGCGGCACGCACAACCTGCTCGTGCACGGTCGAGGCCGTGACTTCGACCAGATGCTGCAGCTGATGGATCGCGGCCTGTATGTCACGGAGCTGATGGGGCAGGGCGTGAACGGAGTGACGGGGGACTACTCGCGTGGCGCGGGCGGCTTTTGGGTGGAGAACGGCCGCATCCAGTACCCGGTGCACGAAGTCACGATCGCCGGGAATCTCAAGGACATTTACACGAAGATCGTCGATGCCGGGTCCGACATCGACGTGCGCGGCGGCATCCGCACCGGCTCGATTCTCATCGAGGAGATGACGATCGCCGGGGAGTGAGGCTTCCTCTCCGGCTTCTGCGGGAGAGGTCGACGCAGGTGCGGTGTGCTAGGCGTTCGATCCGACATGTCCTGTCGCGCTTGGAAAGGCAGACACGCGCGCGCCAGGTCATGTCGGATCGAACGCCTGACGGTCGGCCTCTCGAGCTCAAGCGGCATTACCCGGAGAGAAGTACACCGGATTCGCGTCGGGAGACAAAGCACAGCCAGGCGGGAGGTTCGAGGGCCAAGTCCGCCTGCCGGATCGCCCGGCCCGGGCTCTGCGTCCGAGGTAGACCGATCAGTGACTTTGGGATGAGAAAGCAGACGTTCGCGTAGGCTCACTATCGGCCAGGAACGGACGGTCGTGCGTGCCGTCGATAGCACGCTTCTGATTCCGCAATCGTTGCCGGTACGACTGGTCGGCACGTGTAAGAGTGGCCCTTAGGAATCTACGCGCGAAGCCTGACCACTCACAGTCACGCTTCTCGAGATTGAGGAGTCGGGCATGCTGAATCCGTGGGTGCGCCGGGGGTTGGTCGCTGCGACCGTGCTGCTTGGGTTGCTGGTGGGCTATCTCGTGTGGGAACGGCACCACGGGATCCAGCTGGCGCAGCGGATGTGCGAAAAGGACGGTGGGCTCAAGATCTACCGAACCGTCCAGGCACGTGGCTACCTGTTGGAGGGCGGTAGCGACCAGTCACTTGACGACCCGTCAACTATGGCCATTTACGTATTGGCGCGGCACGAGTTCGAGTACGTGGATGCACTCGTTGGCAAAGACTACATCGAACGCCTGCGGCTTCCGCCCGGCTACTACCGGTACACGCGATCCCGGGTTGGCGATGTCCGCTGTGACGCCTGGAAACGGCGGCCTGATATGCGGTTCGTGCTCACGAACGAGGGATTCGCAGAGGATGAGTGCATTGCGATTACGCCGTTGTCCGAAGCGCCGGGCGGGTACGCCCTCAGGTTCACCCGGACTTTGCCCCCCCGGCTTCAACGGCTAACAGCGTTTTTGGGGTTCTGGCCGCGCGTCGGTTTGTACGAGTGGTCCATCGAGGCCACCGAGACCGGCGAGGTCCTGGCCCGGTATCGCAACTACAGCTTTATATCCAAGCTGGCTGCCGTTCTGGACGAGTCGGGAGGCGGTGGCAATCCCGATGCAAGCTGCGTGGGCGCGGTCGAATACGGGCTGACTGGCAGTGAACTGGCGAAGCGGGTGCTGGGCGCTGGTTCCGAGCCGTCGGCGGCCAGCAGCGCCGGGACAGTCCAACCGGAAATCAAAGGAATTACGAACTGACAAAGGGCTTGAGCGTCGATCAACTCATTATGGAACCGGCCAGAGTCGAAGACCGACAGCAGTCGGCGCCATTCCGAACTCACATGACCAATACTTGGCCGGAGTGAACGACCGCTCAGGGCCGTTTGTTCGCCTACGACGTCCGCTTACGGGAACGGTAAGATCGGCCAGGAGCGCCTTCGCGGCATGGACATGCTCAGACAGATTGACGTTACCTTCGACTTTCGGTCGGACACACCGCCGGGAAGGGATCCGGACGCCCGCAGTCCAACGCTGCGCCGGTATCACAGGCTGCTCTGGAGCAAACCGCTGCCGAGTGACGTGGTCTTCGACTTGGTTGATACGACTCCCCGCGTCTATCTGCATCACCGGTCTGATGTGGGTGAGTTCTTCCTGCTGAGCGACGCGGTGATTCCGACGTTTTCGCGCGCGCTGCGTCTCGCGCACATCATCAACCAGATTCCGGTGGAGGAGCGGGAGGCGTTCAAACGCATCGGCTACACGATCGGCGGGATGATGGTGTTTCCCGGCAACCGCATCGACCGCAAGGTGACGATCAACAGCGCGCGCGGATTCCATCCCCTGATCAAGGACCGGTTTGATCTGACCGTGGAGTGCATTCGGCGGCACTACCGCGACGATCGCAGTCCGTTGAGTGACACGCTCGCACGGTACGCGGACTTCTTCGGGCTGTTTGGTGACTTCAGCGGATACGTGGCGCACTTTCTGCTGCAGGACCTGGTCAACGAGGATTGCTCGGCGGTGAGATTCTTCACGCCGTTCGAGGAATTCAACACGTCGCCACTCCCTGGAGACATGGAGGCCTACCGGGCGTATCGGCAGCTCGCCGTAGCTTTCATCGAGGCACGCAACCGCCGGATCCTTGCGTCTTGCTGACTCGTGGGTTCAGGGCGCCATTCGAGGGTGACGAGGTGAAGACAGCGTTGACGTGCCACAGCGTGTTGCAGCGGATACCCAGCCTGCTGCGCGTGTCGGGGTCCGACCGCGCGTCGCGCTGCGGTGCCGCAGAACACAGGTGTCAGGAGTTACGATGAGACATCCGATCCGGCGCACTCTGCTCCTTGTGGCGGCGTTCGCCACAATCACAGTTTCAGCCCACGGAGCCGATCGCATGTCCACCGTCGCCAGGGGTTCGTTTACCGTCGAGATGAAGCCGCAAGGCGAGTCCAATGCCGCCGCCGGCGTCACAACGGGCCGCATGTCGTTGAGCAAGCGCTTCGAGGGCGACCTCGTTGCCTCTGGCCAGGGGGAGATGCTGACCGCACTCACTCCCGTGGAGGGCTCCGCCGGATACGTGGCCATCGAGCGTGTGACCGGTACGCTTAATGGCCGATCCGGCAGCTTCGTCTTCCAACACTCCGGCACCATGCATCAAGGTACACAGCAGTTGGCCATCACCGTCGTACCGGGGTCTGGAACCGGCGCCCTCGCGGGTCTTGAAGGGCGGTTCGAGCTCAGCATCGTAGAGGGCAAGCACCTGTACGAGTTCGAGTACACGCTGCCTTAGCCGCCAGTGCCGCCTAACCCCTTATCTGTGGAATCCTCCCGCACGTAGGCGGCGTGAGCGGTTGGATGGCCGGGCGAAGGGAGAGGGAGTGGGGTCAGATCGGGAAGCGGTAGCGGTCGCAGAGGCAGGTCGCTTTCGACAGACGCTGTCCGTCCGCTCCGTTACTTCGGCTGGCGGTCGTAGTAGTCGTCGCCGTACAGCTCTCGCTTATGCCTGCGCAGGTTCGCGCGCAAATGCGTCAGTGCGGTAATCCACAGTGGCGAGGTCGCAAAGGCCAGGCAGAACAGTTG
>Ga0209253_10001048_pt1 | contig 24249 bp, 29 predicted proteins | sample FrelakmetBRP12BR_FD_187145 | JGI IMG/M metagenome (GOLD analysis project Ga0209253, IMG submission 187145) | Freshwater lake sediment microbial communities from the University of Notre Dame, USA, for methane emissions studies - BRP12 BR (SPAdes)... | ecosystem: Environmental > Aquatic >...
CGGCTAGCTGAATTATCACGTCTCGCTGTCGTACCTCGCCGAGAACATACCGCTCGGCACTCATTGCCGACCATTACTCGGACAGGCTCCTAGCCCCTTCACGCTGAGTCGGTCCAGCCGGCCCCGGCTGCTCCTGACGGCAACACTGCACCTGTGGTTGCAGCGCAAAAGAATGGTGTGCTACTACATGAGCCGCTTCGCGGGAGCACACTATGGCGCACGACGACGAACAGGGACAGCACGAGCGAATATTTACATTGTCCGAGGCCAATCGCCTCATTCCCCAGCTCAATTCCAAGTTGACATCAATCCAGCAAGCCAAGGCTGTTTTGTCACGCACGAAAGAAGATATCAAAAAAGCCAGCGCCCAGGCCGAGTATGGCGGGGGCAGTACCGTTGGACACCTCTACATCTTGGGTCTGCAACAAGTCAGTGCGAATCTTCAGGCGATTCAGGAACTCGGTATCCTGGTGAAAGACCTGGATCTGGGTCTTTGTGATTTCCCCCATCTTCATGACGGACGAGTGGTCTATCTATGTTGGAAGCTCGGAGAACAAGAAGTTCGCTGGTGGCATGAGACGACCACCGGCTATAAAGATCGCTGCCCGCTAGAGGACTTAGCCTGAAGTCGGAACCCTAACCCTCAACCCTCGAGACATTTATGAAATTTGTCATACTCGGATTCGACGGTCCCGACGGGGAAACCAAACGGAAAATCCACCGGCCGGCACATCTTGCCAAGATGGAGCCTCTCGATATGCAGGGCCGAATAGTGCTTGCCGGGCCGCTTTCAGATAAAACTGGAAGTCTTATCGTCATCGAAGCAGACTCGCTGGAAGAGGCGCAACGGTTCGCCAGTGAAGACCCCTATACCATTCATGGCATATTTGATCGGGTTGAAGTCCACCCATTTACTCAAGTCTTTCCGAAGGAACGGTAGCCGGAGATCTGGCGCTCCGAACGCATTGCCCCCTTACCCATTGAGCGGTATAGTTGTCCGATGGAACCGTATCGGCGACTGTTCTACCTCTCCCTCTTTGCCTTCCTTCTATGGGAGCCCTCTGCCTTCAGCGCCTCCACGAAAACCGTCATTGCCGACAGTCAATACGTTATGGCAGACGGCGACACTCTGGCCGGCGCAGAAGAAAAAGTCCTTCAACGGGCCCAACGCAAAGCAGTGGAAGAAGCGGGAGTCTATCTCGAATCCACATTTCATGATGTGGAAAAAGAATCTGGCGGGAGAAGCACGCAAGCCAGCTCCCTGGAAATCAGAACGATTGCTGCGGCGATTACGGAAACGGAAATCCTCGAATCCAGCCGCTCCTTCGAACGTGATCGTCCCGTTTTCTTCATACGCATTCGCGCCACAGTCGATATCGGCAGTCTGACGGATGCGATACGCCGACTTCAATCCGACCAGCAACTCGCGCAACACTTTCACCAGCTGCAGCGGGAGAATCATCAATTACGTTCGCAATTGAAAGAGCTTCACCAACAACCGATCGGCGTCCGAATGTTGGAAATCAATCCAAACGGGAAATCTGCCTCACTCCAACAGGCGCGTACGGTGTTCGAAACGGCTCTCCATACATCGAATCTGCGGGACAAAATCCAGCTCAGCACCGACGCGATCACTCTTGATGATCACTACGTCGATCCACTGATTGTGCGCGGGCAAACCTATCTCCAGCTGGTCTCCCTCGCCTTCTCCCAACAAACGCAATCCTCGGAATACAGAGACTATCTGAATAAAGCCAAGACAGACTTCGAGCGTGCCATCGCACTCGACGCCAAGAATGTATGGGCGTGGATTGGGAAAGGAGATGTCCTCACCTGGCTGAAACAGTCAGACGAGGCTGCCGCTGCCTACGAACAGGGTCTTGAGCTCGACCCGTTCGCCGATATCGCCCGCCAGCGCCTGATTAATCTCTCCACGACGAAAGCCCGGCACCAGGCAGACTCCAAACAATGGCGCCCCGCGTTAGCCACTCTGCAGAAGCTCCTCAATACCCCAACGCATGAAAGCTGGATTCCCTATCACAAAGAGGCCTATGCACTGAGAAGCAAGGTTTTTCTTATGCTGAATCAGCCGGAACAGGCGCTTGCGGATCTGTCCATCGTGATCCAGGTGGATCCTACTAATGTTGCAGCCCTGACGGCCAGAGCAAAACTCTATCGAAAACGGCTACAAGGGGAGCTCGCCAAAGAGGATCTTGAACGAGCCTGTGCCCTCGGATCAATCCCAGCCTGCAAGCAACTACCGTAACACCGCACAATATATCGCGCTTTATGCTTGCATCTAGTGTACGAGCAAACGAGCCGATAGCTATCGAGCGCTTACCGATTGGTTTGACAGATTGGACAAGTGGACCCTATAATCAGACCGCTTAATGCTCGCTAGGTGGGCGCGAGTGCTGCCTGTAGGCACTGCCCTCTTCCATGGACAAAAGGCCTAAGCTTCCCTGGTTCGGTAGCCCAAAATTTCTCAGGCGTGGGGCTTCTGTGATGTTGCGGGGAGCACGAAAAAAGCTTAGAGTACTGGACGCTTAGAATCATCGGAAGACCTTGGTTTCTCGTTATTTACCCCTTTCGGAAAGTGAACTGCAATGACTCAGTATCGTGTCCTACCAGGCCCGGAACATTTTCTTCCTCCATCGGCAGCGAGTATGGGTATTTGCTTACCGAATCCTGGGGAAGCTCATATCAACGGTGTCATCGTTCCAGAGGAAAAGGCGTACGAGGAAGCGGCGAAACAATTCCTCATGGCCAAGGTGCCGACCCTCTTCCCAGGCCCCTTAGTCCTATGGGCCTGGAATGAGAAGGCGGCCAAGAAGGCCACAGCCATCCGTCACTTGTACAACACGCTTAAAGAATGCGTGCAGCCGGGGCAAACGCCCATGCTGATCCCGATGCCGGACTATCGCCCCAAATACCCGAAGATCAATCCTGAAGTCGAGATCAACCCCAACCACCCGAATCTGACCATCTGGCACAACAAGATCGATTGCTGCATGTTCATCGGGGTCCACTGCCATCAAGCAAATTTGTCGCTCAAAATCATTCGGGGCGGCACTTCCTGCTATACGATTGCCATGTGCGCTCAAGCGGGTCATGAAGATGCGATGCTATCCTTCCGTGACGCATCGGTTGAGAAAATCATGAAGCTGGCCGATACCGTGAAAAGATTAAAAGGGACGGTTCAACCACGGCTGACGTCAGCCAAGAGCGGCGCCTCAAATTAAGCGACAGGGTTTGGGGTTCTGAAGACAGTGAAAGGAGCCTACATCATGGCAGACACACACTCCGTCATCGGCACAAAAAATAAAAAGGGGCAGACCTTTACCGACACCTGGACGATGATGAACAACGCACCGCGCACGCCGTCTTTCTTCACGGGCAGCGAGGTCATCAAGGAAGCGCTCCGCCGAGCCAGTTGCGACGTGATGATCGCCTATCCGATTACCCCGCAGAGTGAAGCAGCCGCTTTGATCGGCGAACTCTTTGCCGAGGGTTACATCGGCGACTACTTCCGCGGCGAGAGCGAATTCGCCGTCATGTCACAATGCGCGGGAGCGGCCTTCGGTGGAGCGCGCGTGTTTACGACAACTGCGGGGCCAGGCACGATGCGCGCGATGGAGAACTTCCCGATGTGGTCTGGCGCAAGGTTGCCGATTCAGATGATCGTCACCTGCCGTGGCATCAACTCACCGTTGTCGATCCAGCCTGACACACTTGAAATTGCCTATCTTCTGAATACCGGCATGCTCGTGTGGCATGCGGAAACCGCACAGGACTTCTTCGATTGGATCCTCAAGGGCTACATGGTGTCGGAAGAGCCTGACGTTCACCTCCCCTTGGCGCTATGTTGTGACGGATTCTTCGTGACGCACACCAAGGACGTCGTTAATCTTACCCCGGCAGACATGTGCCTGCCCCCGTATGACCCATACCGCTCCCCTGTGCCCTGCATGGACATGGAATGTCCGCCGGTTCGGATGATGCGCGATCCGTTTGTCATGAAGAGCAATTACATCAGCTATGCCACCCACGCTTCCTGGCAGCAAGAAGTCTGGGCAGCAGTGGAACGGTCACGCAAACACACAATCAAGTGGATAAACGGGTTGATCGAGACCGAAAATATTGACGCTGAAGTCCTTATCGTCGCCTCTGGTACGGCAGTATCGCAGGGACGTGAAGCCATCCGGCTCCTTGAGGACGAAGGCATCCGTTGCGGCCTGGTAAAGATCAAGTCCTTGCGACCTTGGCCAGGTGAGGAAATCCGTGAAGCCACAAAAAATGCCAAGCACATCATCGTCCCGGAGTTCAATGTGACCGGGTGGCTGGCAAAGGAAATTAAGGCTACCATCCCGAACAGTGACCGTGTAAACGCCGGTCCGCGTGTCTGCGGAGGCATGACGATGCCACCGGAAATTATCGTCTCAGAAATCAAGAACCTGCTCGGCATGCGCACCATGTCATTGGCTGGACGCGGCAGTTGATCGTATCTATGCAGCAAGAACAACCGACCTGAAGCTAAATAAGACATACGCACCGAGGAGGCCAACATGAGCAAGGAACGTATCAAGATTTCGGATGACCTATACGACATCATGCCGTCCGACTACCAAGACCTGGTCAAAAACGCGACCTACGGCAAAGAAGACCGGGGCTGGAAGGATATCGGTAACAGCAAGGAACTGATCGAGCAGCACTCTCTCTGCGCTGGCTGCCCGGAATCCATGGCCTTTCGCTACATCCTGGCCTCATTGCCAAACCCAGAAGACACCGTCATGGTTGGCTCCACCGGCTGCACCAGCCTGGTGTTCCCCATGGTGGCTGTGCACAATATTCACTCTCTCTTCGGCAACCAAAACGCCATCGCCTCCGGCTTGAAGCGCGCTTTGAGCGTCCGTTTCCCGGGCCGGACAAAAGACGTGGTTGTGCTTGCCGGCGACGGCGCCACCGTGGATATCGGGCTCGACATGACGCTGCAAGCCTGGTTCCGCCAGGAAAAGTTCACCACGATTTGCTTCGATAACGAACTGTACGCCAATACCGGTGGTCAAGAGAGCGGCCTGATGCAGAAAGGGTTCGTCGCCAAGATGGCCCCAGTCGGGAAGCTCTTTGACAAGGTCCGTCTGCCGGAAATCGCTCGCGAGTCAGGCTGCCATTATGTCGTCCAATGCACCGTCAGCAAACCATCCCTCATTGAGAAGGTGGTCCGGAACGCGGTCATGATCTCACGCGAAATCGGCCCGACTTACCTCCAGCTCTATACGCCTTGCATTCTCGAAATCGGAAAGAACAGCATGGAAGGGCTCCAGGAAATGCGGGATTCAGAAAAACCGACCGAGCGGTTCGCCTACAAAGAGTACATCAGCGAGCCGGCCAAGCAACTCCTGGCAGAAATATCCGCCAAGGACAAGGAAAAGAAGGCCGCTGCAAAGCAGCTCGCCTCTCAAGGAGCCTAATCCGATTCTGGAGGAGAGACGACCATGATCAAGAAAAGACTGAACATCCGGATGTCTGGATTAGGCGGACAGGGCGCTGTGACCGCTGCGCATGTTCTGGCCATGGCTGCCAACCGTGACGGCAAATTTTCGATTTCCAATCCCTTCTTCGGCGCCGAGAAACGCATGGCGCCGGCGGAGAGCTATTGTCGGATTGGTATCGAACGGATCTACGACCGTGGCGAGCTGGTATTTCCCGATGTCATTCAGGTCTTTCATCCCCAGGTCATCACAATGGGGAAGAGCTACACCATGCCCTTCTACTCCGGTGTGAAAGAAGGTGGCCTCGTCGTCATCAACTCCGACCAGGAGCTTCTGTCGGCAGACGACATTGAACGTCTCAAGGATCTGAACGTGAAAGTATTTTACATTGCGGGAACCGAGCTCGCAATTGAGGTGGCTGGCACCGAGTTATCGACGAATATGTCGATGATCGGATCGGTCGCAGGTATCACCAAATGCGTCTCAATGGAAGCTCTGGACGGTGCCTTACAGGAACGGTTCGGGAAAAAATTCGTCGCATCCGGAGGAACCGCCTCCCTGGATGAAGCGATTAAGAAGAAATTCGCCAAGAAAGAAATGCTATTGGCCAAGAACCTGGCAACCGTGAAAGCGGCCTATGACATCGCCAGTGAGTGGGCCGAGAAGAATCAGTATGAGCTGCGAGTCGGCAATCCTGCCGTAGCGGCGTAACGGGAGAGAAGGAACCAGCTCGCATGTATAACGTAGCCCAAGTCATTGATGAGAAATGCGTGGCCAAAAAGGGATGCCGGTTGTGTATCATGTATTGTCCTGAGGCCAATTGCCTCGACCTCAATCCGACCAAAATGGTGGCCGAAGTGATCATCGACCGCTGTAAAGGCTGTGAACTCTGCGTGATCGTCTGTGACGCGGCCAAGCATTATGCCATTACCATGCAGGCTGTCAGCGCCACCGGGAAGCTGATGACCCAAAAAGGTGAGTCCGCCGCACTGGGGCAGGCCTACCAAGGATAACCGTTTCATGTAGCGGGTCTCCCCCCGCGCAAGACCCCATGGCGCCTGCGCTATGGGGTTTTTTGTTGGTGTAATTCTGGAGGAACAGATGGAAGCTGAAGATAATGTCATTGATGAACTCATTCGAGAAATTGCCGGGCTGATCCACGAGTATCCCAAAGTGCTGGAACGGCGTGCAGTCGAGATTCATGCCAGCGGGAAAGACCCGGATTTGGCGCAGACCCTTATCAAGGCTGCCGACACTATGCGCGATAGTGGAAATCTCTATCTGACCTGGGCGAAGCACTACGCATCCGTCGCGGCAGGCAGGACCGACGCGACCTCGAATGAGGACGAAACCGAAGATTTCGACGTGTAACTGGACAGGCACAGAGAAGGCTAGTATTGTCCTGATAGAAAAAAGTCTCCCGCCAACGAATATCTTTTGTTAGAATACGCCGCCAGAGGACGCGACTATCACATTCCCCGGTAGCTCAGTGGTAGAGCAGCCGGCTGTTAACCGGCTGGTCGCAGGTTCGACTCCTGCCCGGGGAGCCAATCTAAGGGGAAAGGGGCACTTCACGCTGTGGGGTGCCCCTTTTTCGTTCTCTCATCATTGAGAAATTGGCTTCTTTCCAGCCGTCTTGCGTCTCAGGATCTGACGGGCTACGCTCCGGCTCATGAGCTTTTCTGTATGATGACCTCTATGTCACCAAACGGGCGAGAGTTTACACCGGCAGGCTTGTTCCGCAATCCGCATCTCATGACCATTGTCCCAGGCTATTGGCCTCGTGGAGGACTGCTTGCCGGAGTCCCGACTGAGTCGCGCCTCTTCACTACAGAACCGCACACCCAGTTACTCGGCTGCTGCCACTGGCAGCCCACTCGAACCGCGTGCCGAACCTTGATACTCGTGCACGGGCTTGAAGGCTCCAGCGAATCTCACTACATGCGCGGCATCGCCGCGAAAGCCTATCGTGCGGGATTCAATGTCATCCGGATGAATCAACGAACCTGTGGCGGAACTGAGCACCTGACCCCGACGCTCTACAACACCGGCTTGAGTCAGGACTACCGAGCTATCATCCAGGAATTGGTGCGCGTAGATAGGCTCGATCGCATCTGGCTTGTCGGTTATTCGATGGGAGGAAATCTCATCCTGAAAGCAGCCGGAGAGGCTGGCTCGTCAGAAGCAGCGTTGGCCGGCGCGATCGCGGTCTGTCCGAATATCGACCCCCCGAAATGTGTCGAGGCTCTGGAAAAGCCGCGCAACTGGATTTACCACAGACATTTTCTCGTGGAACTCAAAGCACGACTGCGACGAAAAGCTGCTCTCTTCCCCGGCAAGTGGAATCTCAAGGATCTCGATAGTACCACCAGGATGAGTGAATTCGACCACCGCTATACGGCCCCGGACGGAGGGTTCGCCAGCGGGGCCGACTACTACAATCGCGTAGGGGCATGCCATGTCGTCGGTTCCATCGCCGTCCCCACCCTCATCATTACGGCACAAGACGATCCCTTTATCCCCTACTCCATGTTTACCGTGCCGCCGATTCAGCGCAACTCCAGGATTCGAGTGCTGGCGCCGCGCCACGGGGGCCATTGCGGATTCTTACAATGGGCAAGCAACGGGGAAGATCATTTCTGGGCGGAAAATCGGATTATGGATTTCTTGCAAGAACGAAGATGAGGAGCAGCGATCCGTGAGACGTAAAAGGTTAAACGAGAAAAGTTTCGGAGGAAGAGCGTTCGGAAGTTCTACGTTTCACGTCTCACCTATCACGATACTTGAGAGCAAAGCGAGAACGCTGTATGGGATGCAGAAAACCAGCCCGGTCAGAACTTTTGAAGATGGGCGCGCACTTCCTGCACGTAGGTTTTAAACGGATCAGGCATGGGAAAGGGAGCCAGTCCGCGCAGCTGGAAGATCGACCAGTTGATCACGTATGAGGGGGAAAATCGTTCTTCCGGCTTGGGATCGTCTGGCGCATCAGGAGGCCCGCAAGCCAACAAATGGCGAACAAGTTCACCCCGCCCAAATGCCCTGGTGTTGCGTGGCGGATGGTCCATCGCCAACGTAATGGCCTTGTCCGTAATGAGACGTGGAACCCGCCCTTCTTCCATCAGGCCGTAGTAGAGCCCCTTACCTTGATGGAGATTGTGATACTCCAGATCGAGGCTCTTCAATGCCGGGTCTGCCCACGTCATTTTCTCCGCCTCGCGAAACGTGTCGAGCAGCCATAGCTTCGAGGCCCAATCGACACGGCCCACCAGCGTCTGGTAGTCTCCGCGTAGATCCTGCAAGACCTCTTCCCATTGATCAAGCACCCAATCGGTTTCATCGTCCTGCCCGCGATAGTGTTCTTCCGCCGCAGCAAGAAACACTTCCTGAATATCGATGGCAGAAATCGTCTTCCCAGATTGCAGCTGAACGATCCATTGCCGGCTCTGATCCTGCGACAGCTCCTGCATGGTTTCGACCGGTTCATTGAGGTCAAGATTGAGCGGCGCATACCCCTCTTCGATCAGCTGAAGGACCAGGCCCGTCGTGCCCAACTTCAAGGCTGTCGCCACCTCGGCCATGTTTGAATCACCCAGCAGAAGGTGAATGCGACGGAACTGATTCGGATCGGCCAAGGGTTCATCTCTGGTATTCACGATCGCGCGATTCTGCTGCACCCATTCGAAGAAATCGTTCACGATGTAGTCTGCGCGCTGAGAGATCTGAAACGGAAGGGGAGGTTCCTGCGCATGGCGATGGCTCACTTCTCGCGGCATAAGGAGCCGGTCCATCTGAACCCAGCCCTCCTGAGGGCTCGCCGCGCCGATACGCCCGGCCCCTGTAAAAATCTGCCTGGTGACAAGGAAGGTCACAAAGGGTCCGAGCCCGCGCCTGGTAAAGGGAAAGCGCCGTGAGACGAGATAGTTCTCGTGCGATCCAAATGTCGCATCGGTCTCATGATCCACATTGTTCTTGATCAACGAGACCGTGTCGTCCAGCCCGAGATCTTGAATCGCATCTTGCAGCAACTGATCGCCGGCACGATCGGCTGCCACCACATCGCTGAGCGATTCGCATTCCGGCGAGGCCCATTCAAGATGTCCCATATCGAGGTACATGCGCCCGGCGTTCGTGAGAAATCCTCCATTGCCAGGCGGTTCATCGTGTCCCCGGTGGTGCAGATCGAGGATGCCTCGACGCTGAACGTGAAAGAGATGGTCTCGAATCTTGTGCGCGAACCAGGTAGGGGAATGATCGGGCCGCTCTTGATTCACCAAGAGTCCGTATTCGGTTTCAAGTCCGAAAATACGGTTCAACATCTCAGTTCGCCACAACGGACTGAAGCGCCACTGGCAGGAGGCGAGAAAGATCTGCTTGCTTGAGCGGGCGATACTTGGAACTTCCGGGAGCCTGGCGCTCAAGGACCGCACATTCGATTGTCCGTTCACCGGCAAGGCCCCGCACATGTTCGATCAAAGCGTTACTGCTTGGGATGGCGGAGGCGGATGAGCCTGATCCACTCACCGCCGGCTTGGCCTCAGCCTGTTGGTCCGCCTCATCCTGTTGCTGTGCCATTGAACCGATTGCCCAGGTACGCAATGCCAGATTCAACGCCTGTTCCAACGACAGTGTGGCTTGCTGTTGCTCCTTAAGATAGGCCAGCATCTTCGCTTGGATAGCCGTGCTGGCAGCTAAAACCGCATGACCAGTGATTTCCTCAAAAGTTCCGTCGTAGTTGATCGTCAACAGCGCGTCCTTCTCCGGTTTCTGCCCCAACTCAGCCACCAGAATACGTACGATGAACGGCGCCTTATACACTTCCTCAAAGGCCTGCTTAATGACCGGAGCGATGCCGTACTTTATCAGTCTCGGTCCCGTCACATCAGACGGCGAACGGTTGAAGCCCTCGACGTGTGCCATTTCGAGCAAACTGAAGCGAAGCTTTTCCAAATCTGTGGGGTGCCCCATCCCACCCAATGCCAGCCGGTCGTAGATCTCGTAGAGCTTCGGAGTACCCTTGCTCACCGTCGTCAGGAGAATACCTCCATCATAGGTCAGCGCAACAACTGGGCTCCCCTGCTTGAACTGTTCGTCCAGATACTGCCGCCGATTGCCGACCGCTTCCACCCAACGATAGGGCTCTTCATACATAGCGCACCACCTGTGACTCATAGAGAGGTTTCAATGTCGCATCCGGCACTGTCTGCACACCGGCTCCTGATATCAACTTAATCACGGGGTACAAACTTGCCTCCCGGTTGACACCGCCGGTCGCCGAATCGAATTCCGCCGCGCTCGTAAGCAATCGTAACGCCTGCACCATAGCCTGTTCTTCCGGTAGCGCATTGAGGGGCTGCTCGCCCCACGTATTCAGGTAGTGCAAGATCCCCCGGATTGTGGGGGAACCGGACCCGGACACGGCATACTCCACGCCTTCAAACTCCGCCCCGAGAATATCGTAGAAGTAGATCTTGGCTGAACCCTGCTCCAGGTCATAGCCGGCAAACACCGGGACCACCGCGCCAGTCCCAGCCAACGCCGCAGGCACATTCTCCTTTAAAAGCTTGGAGACAGCGCGCAGCTTGCCGTCAAAACTCAATTCCTGCAACTGCGTTCTCCGGTAGTATTTGAAGGAATGTTCCAGCACTCGCACCATTTCGTAGGCCGTCGCTGGGACACCGGCAATCGCCATGACACTGTGCCGATCAATCTCCAGCACCTTGTCCGTGCGATCGTACATCACCATGTTGCCTGCAGTCGCGCGGCGATCTCCTGCCACCAGCACGCCATCGCGATACTTGAAAGCCAAAATCGTGGTGGCGTTCGTGAGCGCGTGGCCGGCTCCCACCTGGCCGGAACTTCCCAGCGTATAGCCCTGCTCTTTAAGTAGTTGATAGAAATCACCTTGCATCCCCATTTTTACCTCACCTTTGTTCGCATCTCGCTCCACACCTTTGGATGGGCACCGAAGTCAGGGTTCACTGCGCGCGTCCAACGAGGGCCATGGCCGTTCTCACCCACCCACCCTCGCGGCGCCGAGACGCCGCATTTTCCCAATGGGCCGCGCGTTGCGCGAGCACAAACCCTGACTCGGCGCCCATCCTCACTCCCCTGTCCGTTGTCGATACCGCTCAGCCTGTTTCGGATCCACCTTGCGCATGCGCTTGAGCAGATTATCCTTATCGGGCGACCCGGTCTCCGGTCGTTTCGGCCCGCCGCCCTCATCGGACGGACTCGGGGCCTTTGGCATCGGACTGCCTGGCCCTTCACGGCGCTCCGGCATTGAGGTGTAGTTCATGATCGGGACTCCTTTTCTCTGTTCCATACGCTCAGCGCATCCATCGGAGATGCCGCATGCTCGAATATCTTCGCACAGGTTTGCACTGCCTGTGGCTCGAAGAGGTCGCCCATCTCCAATGTCCGCGGAAGCAGCCCTCCACTGAACTGAATACGTTCCCACTGCATCGATTTGATCTGATCCGGAAACCGTTTGATACAAAGGCCGCGAATCCCCCCTCTGGTATCGGCTGGCCCGCCTACCAATGCCGATTCGACGTCCTGCTCCGACGTCATCCGCCAAGCCTTCCCTTCGGCTTCGAGCCCCAGAAAGAGCCCGCGATCCTGGTTCACATTATGGTACTCCAAGTCCAAACTCGCCAACCAGGGATCATCCCAGCCAATCTTTTCTTCCTGCATGAATGTTTCCAACAGCCAGAGCTTGGTGACCCAATCAAGCTTCCCGACGAGTTGCCGACGATCGCCGGTGAGAAGCCGCAGCGTGGCGGCCCATTCGCCAAGGATCCAATCGGTCTCCTGGTCAGTACCGGCTAAATGCTTCTCGGCCGCAAGATAGTACTGTTCCTGAATGTCGAGGCCTGTAATGGTGCTGCCATTCTTCCGGCGAACTGCCTGCTTTAGATTCGGATCGCGAGACAGCTGCTTCACCGCCGTAACTGAGTGTTCTAATTCAAGAGCCGGGGCAGCCTCTCGCGCGATCAACTCCAGCGCTAACTGCGTCGTCCCGACTTTCAGCGCCGTGCTGTACTCACACATATTGGCATCGCCGATGATGAGATGGAGCCGGCGATATTTTTCACGAACCGCATGGGGCTCGTCCCTTGTATTCAGAATCGGCCGGTTGTGCATCGTGTCGACACTTAAATCCGTCTCCATAAAGTCAGCTCGTTGAGAGAGCTGATACTGGCCCGGCACGAACCCGCTCTCTTGACCCTCCACGCCGACTTTCCCCGCCCCTGCAATAACCTGCCGGCTGACAAGGAACGGCAACAGCCCCGCCGTCAGCGAAGGGAAGGGAATCGAGCGAGAGACGAGATAGTTATCGTGGCAGCCGTAACTATGTCCGTGAAAATCCGTGTTGTTCTTGTAGAGCTGTACATGCGGCCCGCCGAGCGCATGATTACGCCGCTCCGCCGCCCGCTGGACAATGCGTTCCCCGGCGCGGTCATGGGCCAGGATGGCTAAGAGCGTGCGGCATTCAGGAGTAGAATATTCTGGGTGCGTATGATCGTTATAGAAACGAGCGCCGTTCGGGAGGACGAGATCGCTCTTCATCTCATGAAACGAAAACGGCCGATGGGCATCGACCTTGGCAAACTCGTCTTCTTCTTTATCCTGCTGTAACCCGGTTACTCGGAACCCCCGCGCATCCTCGTGCGGATCTTCACCGCCATAGTCCCACTGCCGCTCGAACGAAGCAGTCAGATGGGCTCGCACCAGTTCCATCGATTCCACGACCGGATCGACCGCGTCCTGGTCTTCTCGAGTAATTCCGTACTCTGTTTCAATCCCAAAGAGTCGCATCGTTAAACTGTCATCATGTCGAAAGTCTTCAAGTCTGAAAGCGCCGATTCCAGACTTGACGACTTTATGACGTTCAGACTTTAGACTCCTAGATTATTTGGTTGATCAATCTCTCTTCGGACTGCCGCCCTCTCCGGAACGAGGAGATTCCGACAACCTGTTCCGGATGGTGATCGAGGAGTTTGAGCCATTCTTCCGCCGCATCGTCGGGCGGCAACATTTCGCCCTCCCGGAACTCCGCGTGGACAGAACTCACCAAATCGTCCAAGGTCATGCCGCCTTGCTCAGCCCCACCGGCCGCAATCATGCGATCGATGGCCCGTTCTTTCGCCCGCTGAACGATGGAAGCCAGAATCGCGCCACTGATCAGATCGCTCCGATAGAGGATCTTATTCTGTCCATTTCGGAGCCTGATCGACAGAAGCCGATTCTCATCGAGGCGCGAGAAAATTGCGGAGAGCGCATGTTCGACAAGGTCGGCACAGGCCTTCTTCTTATCTCCGCCATGCTGGTCAATCCATTGCCGGTCCAGTGGCAGATCGTCCGTGAGATACACATTCAGAATCGCTGCCGCCGAGTCGCGATTGGGCCGGCTCACCTTGATCTTGCGATCGATACGCCCTGGCCGCAGCACAGCCGGATCGATCAGATCCGGTCGATTCGAAGCCAGAATGATCACCACATCCTGCAACGACTCAATCCCATCCATCTCAGAACAGAACATTGGCACCAGAGTGCTGGAGATGTTGAATGAACGTGAGGCCCGTCTCGTGCCGAGAACCGATTCTGCCTCGTCGATGAAGATAAAGGGCAAGGCCCCCTCCTTCCGACGGGCGCGGGCCTGGGCGAAGAGATCACGGACCATCCGCTCCGACTCCCCCAACCACATATTCAGAATCTCCGGCCCCTTGATGTGAAGAAAGGCCCCCCGAGTCACCGGAGTCTTGTCCCCCTTCGCGCCGGAAGCAGCCTGGCCCGACTCCCCCACCAGCTTTGAGAGGCTAGCTGCTGCCGCTTGTCCGATCAAGGTCTTTCCGCAGCCGGGAGGGCCATAGAGTAAAAACCCCTTAGGTTGAGTGAACTTGAAGCGCTGAAAGGTCTCTGCATGGAGCAGGGGATACTCGATGGCTTTCTGTATCGCGGCGATCGCCTCCGCTTGCCCGCCGATCTGTTCCCACGTGACAGTGGGAACCTCATCGAGCAAGTGGGATTTGGCTTTCCGATCTTCCAATTTCTCGATCGCCACATGGAGGCTGGGATCGATTCGCACCTCATCGCCTGCCTTCAGGTCCACGCCGATCAGATCGCTCGATCGTTGAAGGATCAAGACCTGCCGCCCCATTTCCTGCTCGAAACGAAGCCGCCCGTCTGCCAAGGCCTCTGCCACTTTCAACACGGGCCCATTACGGTCGTAGCCCAATACTTTAATGACTGCATAGGCTTCGTTGACCAGAATCTGGGCACCGATCTTTAACTCAACTGCCTGCACCCGTGGGTCGACCGAGGCATAGTACTCAGCGCCCCCCACCAAGATCCGTGCAAGACCTTCACCAGGCACTTCAAGCAGGGTACCGACCCGATTGGCCGGCGCCGTGAGCTTGTCGATCACGTCGGCGACTTTCTTGAATTCGACTTCGCGCTGTTTCTGCGCCGCCTGCCCAAGGGTTACAACATGGCGCAGCTTGTAGAGGATCTTCTGTCGGGGGTCACTGTCGGGGAATGAGGCGAGACATTGCTCTATGAGCTCAAGCGGATCGGACTCCATGCGCATCGACGGATGAACGCCATCCTCCGTCTTCCCATTTGATGCCGGATCCTGTGGCTGAGCTGGCCTACGATCACTCATCGGTGGTCCTCCATACGGGAACAGATGGATGATCCTACCATAGCGACCTCAGGGATTGCCGATCAATTGACGGCTTGGAGCGTCACCGATACACGTTCGTGGCGGGTTCCCCGTAAGACCTCGACCATGACCTGATCATTGACTTTGTGGCGTTCCATCACATCCAGCAGTTCATCCAGGGTCCCGACTTGTTTGCCGTCAACTGCCGTGATGATGTCGCCCAACTCCACACGTCCTGTGACAGTCTCGCGGGCACCCTTCAACCCGGCCTGCTCCGCCCCGCCGCCACGCGACACCTTGCCGATAATCAGCCCCTTGATTCCCCACCGCTTGGCCATCGCATCGGGAACGAGCGAAACCCCAAGCCCTGGACGAATGAGTTTCCCGTACTTGATCAACTCCGGGACGATGCGGTTGACCGTGTCGACCGGCACGGCAAAGCCGATTCCTGCAAAGGCTCCGCTGGGGCTCACAATCTGGGTGTTCACACCGATCAATCGGCCGGCGCTATCGAGCAGCGGGCCGCCGGAGTTTCCCGGATTGATCGCGGCATCGGTCTGAATGACCCCTTCAATCGTCCGGTTCGATAGGGACTTGATCGTCCGCCCCAAGGCACTCACCACACCGGTCGTCAGCGTGTGATCGAGGCCGAACGGATTCCCGATCGCCAAGACTTTCTGCCCGACGCGCAGATCATTCGACGTCCCGACAGTGAGGGGCGAGAACGCATCTTCAGGCCCACGAATCTGCAACACCGCCACATCGTGATCGGGATCGGCGCCGATAAGCGTGGCCTTATGTTCCGTCCGATCGGCCAGCGTGACTGTGATCGAGTTGGCCCCGTAGACGACATGAAAATTCGTGACGATGTGCCCCTGCTTGTTCCAGACGAACCCTGTTCCGGACCCTTGCGGGGCTTCAAAGAGATTGAATGACCAGGGGTCTCGCTGAATCGCCGTATTCGCGATGAAGACGACAGATTTCGTGGCCCGCTCGAACACAGCCATCGTGGCCCGCTCGTCCGCGCCCAACTCGGCGGGCGAGGGCGTGACGACACGCGGCTTCCCTTCAGGCCCGTCGTAGGTTCCGCCAAGCGGCTTCCCCCACTCCGCCGTCGATAAGGAAGGACAGAGGCTGAGGAGCAACAATCCCGCCGATACGATTTTCCCCTTCATCCCGATTACTCCCCCATGATTTGGAAAATAAGTTCCCTGGTCCTGGATCTGGTATCGAAATCGACGACGACAACCTGTTGCCAGGTTCCCAGCAACATCGCCCCATCTAGAAAGGGAATAGTGACCGACGGTCCCTGCAGCTGACCTCGCAAGTGGCTATGGCCGTTGTCCTCACCGGCATTCCTCGTATTGTGCTGCCAGGCAGGATCGGCAGGCACAACCCGATCCCAGAAGGCTTTGGTGTCGGCCCTGATGCCCGGTTCATCTTCGATGATCATCACCGACGCGGTCGTGTGCTTGACGAACACCGTCACAGTCCCAGCCAACAGCCCGGTGCCCGCCAAAGCGTCGGCCACAGCCTTCGTAATATTTTCGATCTGCGTGTTCCCCTGCATGGGGAGACGCAGCGACACCGTCTTGACCGCCATCTTATGACTCCATCGCTCGGAGCGCTCGTCGCTCTCCCCGCGTAAAGGCACAGCCCCGAGCCTCCTCCAGAATTGCATCGAATTCGCCTTGCGCCGTCAACCGCCGCAAGGCCCCCATCACCGCGCCACTCAAAATACCCTCCTGCCGCAATGTCTCCAAATAGGCAAAGGCATCGACCAGCGTTTCCTTCTTGCGCACATAGTAATCCCGTCCGCGACGCTGATTGCTGTAGGCTTCAAACTGCTCGCAGGCGACAAGAATCTCCGCCAACTGCCTGACCCAAGGCTTAGCCGACGTCAGTTTCTCCGGATAGTAATAATAGAGCATCACCTGTTGCATCCAAGGAACCCAGGTCACCCCCATCTTCTTGATAGTTGGTCGAACCGTACGCAGCCGACGGGCAAGCCGGCGCGAATAGCCCAGCCGCATCTCAACCTGTTCCTTGGCCCAAGGGGTCATCGCAATGCCGTCTGCCTCTAGATCGTTGCGGTAGTGCTGGAGAAAGGCTTCGGTTTCTCGCCCGTAGGCCGTCTCCGGGTGTACGGCTCTCCATTCGCGCGGTCTGGTCGGAATGCCTTGCGCTTTAGCCCAAGACCAAATCTTTCCGAAGAGTCGGCGATCGAGCCCGGCACGGCCCAAGTCATGTAGCAGGCACGCGACCTGATACTGGCAGACCCGTTCAGCTCCATGGCCCAGCGCCGCAGCCATCGCTGCGCACATACGCGCAGTCCGCACCGCATGAGGCCGATCATACCCTCGAATGATGCGGCCAGGGTGAGTTGGGTGCGGGTAATCGTAGAGACGCATCAACCGGGACAGAAGCGTACGGGAAACCAGGAGCGGAGCATGTGTGAGAGCAGATCGTGTCATGAGTTGGAATACACGCAGCGAATGGGTTACGGACACACCCGCGAAGAGAATATCGTTCGATGAAACGAGGTGTCAAGGCAAGCCCGTGGCCGGCACTCGATGAAATTCTTGATCTCTGCTATTCTCAGACCGAAGGAACAAGGAAGGTTGCGGTCAAGGTTAAGCGAAGATCTAAGGAGTGGCGCAAGGCCAATCAACCATGAAAGATCCAACGTGCAAAGCCTGCCAGGGTATTTGGCCAAGAGAAGACCATTTCATCACGGACTTGAGCCTCTCTAGGGCCTATCTACATGACGATCAATTCTTCCCCGGCTGGACTGTCGTCGTCTTCAAACGCCATGCGACAGAGCTGTTTCATCTGGCTCCCACGGAACGGATTCTATTAATGGAAGAAGTCAGTCGCATCGCCAAAATCCTTGCCCAGGTCTATCAGGCCAAGAAGATCAATTACGAACTTCTCGGCAACCAACTCCCCCACATCCACTGGCATGTTATTCCCCGACTAGCCACCGATCCGGCTCCTCTCGAACCAGTCTGGCGAGTGCCACACGAGCCTCTATTCCTTTCAGGGGTTGAGATCCAGAGCGAAATCCAGCTACTGCAGCAGGCCATTCAAACCGCCCATTAAGTCATGAGCCGGCGCGTCCCTCAACGAATTCCGTCAGGCTACCGACATAAATTCAGTGCTATAATGCAGTCCATCGTTGAGAACAGGCTTGGAGGGTCACAGGTTTTGATGCGTCGTCGATTGCTGCTCCTGACCCTCTTGTTCGCGCCCTTTACCACAGGGTTCCTCGCCCATTCATCGTACGCCCAGACGCCAGGGAACGAGCCGCCCCCGGTGGTCGAGTCCTCTCCACCATCTTCCGAAACCGCGCCTGCGCCCGTGCCTACGAATGAACAGGCGCCCCCGGAACTCTTGCCGCACGAGTCTCCGCTGCCATCTTCCGAAGCCCCGCCTGCTCCCCTATCGACAGATATGCACCAGCTCCCCGAGCTCTTGCCCCACGAGCAAGAGGACGCTGTGATGGCGCTGGGTGAATTGCGCAACGCAGTCCGTCTGTCACCAGAGAACGCAGACGACCGGCTGAAGTTGGCACAGGGGCTCTACCGCATCGGCGATCTCGATGCCGCGCTCGATGAATGCCGCATGGCGCTCAAGCTCAAATCGAACAACGCCAGAGCCTATCTGCAACTCGGTGTCACACTGATGGCCAAACAAGATAGGCATGAGGCAGCCCTAGCCTTGATGGAAGCCATCATGCTCGAGCCTCAACTCACACAGGCGCATTACAGCTTGGGCAACGTCCAACACTCGCTGGGTAATCTCACAGCCGCGATCCAATCCTATCGCCGGGCATTGGAACTGCAACCGAATTTTCTCGACGCCCGCTATCGTCTTGCGCTGGCATTGAAACTGACGAATCGGCATCAGGAGGCGGCGCAGCTTATGGAAAATGCGGCGATCGGCGGGATTCCTCAGGCGCAGTACTTCATGGGGAACGCCTATCGCAATGGACAAGGTGTTGAAAAAAATCTGACGCTGGCGATCCGCTGGTTGACCAAGGCCGTCGAGTTCGGCCAACAGCGCGCAGCGGAATCCCTTTCACAGCTTCGCCGCCAAGCGCTATCTTCCGACCAGGCTGAGCGCCGTCGACATGATGCCATCGAGGCGTTCAAACAATATCGCGACGAACTCTGGGCTGACTACCCGGATACAGCCAGGACGAACCCGAGCGATTCATTGGGCATCGCCCTGCTCAATGATAGCCAGGCCTCCAATGGAGTCACGGCTCTGTTTGCCGAAGCCTATGCACTGGGCGAGTCTGCGCACGACGAGCTGGCGCGCCTGTATGAAACCGGCCTCGATACCCGTCTCGCTCAATTCGATAAGCGTATCCTGACCTATTGTTCCACCACTGCGGCTGATGGTTTTATCCCGTCAAAGAAAATGCTGGCGCGCATCTATGGGAAAGGTCTTGGCGTCACGCCGGATTTGCAGAAAGCCAAGGCGATACTGAAGGGGCTGCCCAAGCAGGAGATACAAGAAATCCTGGACGAGATTGCGGGGCGTGAGCAGAAACCGTGAACCGTGAGTATGCAACGAATGGACCCTTCGCGAATTCTGGAAACGACATCCCATGGCGAAAGGTCTTCTGGAAGCGATGCTCGGAGGGCGAGTTTCAGCAATTCTCACCACGAAACGAAGGTTATTTCCTGGAATGACCCGCAGACTTCACATTTCCTTGGAAAGCCTCATCGGAACGGCTGCTTAGCATTTCTTCGCCATGCCGACAAAGCCCTACCCGACCGCACTCCGCATGACCGACCTCACATTCAGCAACAAGTTGGATCGGCGGATGCAGGATCGAAGGCCTCATCGCGCACGTCCAGGATGAGTTCATAGGGAGCCATGGGCGAGAAGTTCGCTCGCAAGGCAATACGCTTCCCGGCCACATTGGCTTGCGCGCTCCGCTCAATCAACGTCGCGAGGCGGAGAAGATCTACCAATGGACCGCCGATCCACTGCTCAGTGATTTCCGTTTGATGCGAGGTGCCGACTTCGAGATTCATGGCCGGTCCGAGCTGCATGTACTCAGACAGCCGATCGTGCGCCGAATTGGAAGCGTACTTCCGTATTTCGGCTGCGAACATCCTTAACCCCTTCACCGACCCGATAATGCACCACTCATTCGCAGCAGCATCTCGACCACAGAAAAACCCCAACTCGCGCCACGCCCGGCGCGTTGCTTCATTGGCTGCTTCACTTGGCATAAGGTTACTCCTCGCAGGATGCTGAAAAAATCCGCCAGCCTGTCTGGAAGATTAAGGCCCAGGTCAAGGCTGAGAAAAGTGAGGGAATTTTTAAGGGGGGGGGCCTTATCTCTCCCTTGATGACATCGGGTGGAGGGAGAATGGGAACTGGCGGTATTACGCAATGACTTCCACTTGACGAGTGAGAACCGTCAGAGGCATCCCCATTTCAGCACGAAACCGGCACAGCCGCAAATCGGTATCAGCGGTAATGGCTCGTTTGCCCGCCACAATATCGCCGATGCGCTGCGCAGACACACTGATCTCCTTCGCCAATCGATACTGGCTGACCCCCATTGGCATGAGAAATTCTTCGAGCAAGAGTTCGCCGGGTGTGACAGGTTTGAGTTTGCGCATCGTCATGTTCCCTCGGAGCTAACATCTGCGCAAACGGCGAGCGGAAGTATAGTGGGACTTTACCCCTATTAGGCTGCGATCTGCTCAAAAGAGAAATTTGGAATATCCGCTCGATCCCTGGCATGTTCAATGGTCATGGCACAGATATTTCCATCTTTGTCGATATCGAGTTGAGTGTTCTCATCGAAATCTCTAGTCTCTGCCACTTCTACCGCTCTGAATTCAATGTGGAGCGTGTCAGTGTCCTGAAAGTACTTGATCGTCATGGCTTGAATCCCCTGTCAAAGAAGGCGTTATGTACCGTCTCACGATCCGGAAGCAAAACAACCCGCAGGAATCGGTTTTCCATCTCTTCAATCGGCGCCCATCAACGGATACGTCCATCTTGTTGCACTGTTTCCTTCACTGGATTATTGACCACCCGTTCGATCCATTCATCACGAATGATGGCGCGATCAGGCCGCTGCCGAATGAAGTCGAAGTATTTGGTGAATTTCACCGTGCTCTCTATGCCCTGCAACCCCGGTAACTTGCTGCGAGCAAGTCTACTGAAAATCACCGCAATTATCCACTAACAGTCCGCTGAAAGTGTGATTTTTCTACAATTGTCGTCGCGATACAACGATCGAAGATCATGTCGGAGTCGCAGCAGGATGCTCAAAAAGGCTGTCCAGCAAGGCCGCAGCGAGCGAAGAGGCGAGGAGGTACGCACCGCACTTCGTGGAGCCGTTCGCCCATATAATGGATCTTGGCGAACGGAAAATACCCCCCTGTGCTTCCGATATCCGAGGCACTCCTTCTCAACGTTGAGCCTCTGAGCGAAGCGAGAACGCCGCTGGCAGACTTTTTCAGCATCCTGCTAATCTGAACACTGCCAAGGGCCGAGAGGGCTTACGAATCAGCCTGCCCAGCCACCGCGAACTTCCATCACTCTGGAAAGCCTCGTCGAAACGGCTGTTTAGCATCCCTTCGCCATGCCGACAAAGCCCTTCGACTGCACACCGCGCTTCGTCTTCAGGATTAATTCCTTCAATCACCCAACGATCGAAACATAATCATCGCATCCTGATACGTCCCATCGTTCTTTCGCACCGCGCCGGGGATCGCACCCAACTCATTGAACCCAAGCTTGTCCCAGAGACGCCGCGCGACCACATTTTCAGAAAACACCAGATTAAAAATCACGCCACGGTAACCAAGTTGCTTGGCGTAGGCCAGCATCGTCTCGCCCAACAGCTGTCCTAATCCTTTATTGCGCCAGTCCGGCGCCACGATGAAACCGGCATTCGCTATGTGCCTAGCCCGCCCAGGCCAGTTCGGTTTGAGATAAAACGCCCCGACCATGCCAGCCGCACCAGCCCGGTCCGGCACATAAGCCGCCACAGTGCTCTTGCCGCGAAACCAATAGTCCATGAAATCATCCTGCCCCGGAAACCGATCATGCGGGTAAGAATTCCCTTCATCGACAATGACCCGATACAGCCGCCGTAGCGGCTCGACATCACGCTCATCAGCCAACACTAATTGAATAGGCGAACCATCTTTAAGTTTCGCGTCGACGGGAAATATCAAACCCATCTACTGATCCTTCGCCGCCCAGGAGTTCAATGTGTTTTTTTGATTCCAAGTCGAAAATGGTTCCTGCCACCGCTTTCAGCTTTTCGCTAAGACCTTGAATATAACCAGGAACCTTTTCTGCTCCTATATTTGCCCATCAGTTTTCACAGCGCATGCTCCTGGTATTGAGAGTGGGCAATTTTTTACTGAAGGGATAAAAGCCAAATCAAAAATGTACTCATGCGGTTTCTCCGCGCGACCAAATGCCCACAGAAACAGTTCAGCCCCAATAGCGGATGGTTGACAGATAATTCCACCGTCTTGCGCGGCCTTAAAATTTTCGACTATTTTTTCCTTTGGTCCGTATTTCCAGAAACTAGGCTCAATTAAGCTCTCAGCAGAAAGACCGAAAAAATATGGTTTAAGAGTTGCGAAAACTGCTCCATCTCGTCTTTATTAAACTCCATAGACTGAACGGAACCGTCGAAGGGCAGAAAAACTTGCATCTTCGGTCTCCCCTCCATATTGGAAGGAAGATTTGCAGCCGCGAATGTCTGCTTTATTGTTGCGTAAATTAAGTAGTGCGCCAGAATTTGGTAGGTTGAGAGGCCATCCAAGATTTTCGCGATACGTGCCCCTCTATCATCGCGACCCTGTTCTGTTCAAGAGGATGCGAGTACACCACCGAAGTATTCTGCCGCAAGCTCATCATCACAAAACGACCCCTCATTTAACACAGCCTTTAAAACACGTGGCGGAACCTCGCCGGGTGTTTCAATACGATTACCGAGCTTCTCGCTAGCTTTTTGAAATATTCGGCTAATATTTTCAGCACGCCGCTTGGTATAATCCCGCAGCCCATCTCCAAGATACTCGGCGGTAGGCCCCAGCAATTTAGCAATACCATCTTTGGTGAGGTAGGCGGCAACGGCCCCTAGTCCAACTGTTGTAATTGGTTCAACCATCGGTTCTCCTCGATATAAAATAACGCCCAAGTTGAGAAGCACCAGCAAGCGAACAAGAGCGACCTTGCTATGCGTTTTGCTCGAACTAAGATGGAAAATTCGTTCCGAGAACCTTATCTATCCCGCTGACAAGTCTACTGCAAGCGCCTGCGCTTATCCACACACCCAACGGAGGGTATTGCCGACTCCTGGGGTGGCTGGAGGATACTACATCCGCACATCTCCAAGATCCTTATCCATGACAAATGATCTTTCAGTCCTACCAAGGAGTCGCCAGAGTGTCCTTCACTGCGCGCATCGGACGACTATCACCCATCTAAATTGATCATTCCAAGCTTGCTGGTTTTTTCTCGCGGAATGGCACCCGTGCTGATCCCCCTGCGGCCGTCGAACGAGCACATTCTGATCGTGCGCGTTCCGGGAGCAAGGGATCGGCATGGGTGTCATTCCACTCCTTTCATCGTGGGGGCTCTGCGAGCAAGAAGGACAGTCTGGCGGCTCCCCCCTTCCCTTCCGAGGGCGCGCGCTCCGGGAGCAAAGAAAGCTCCTCACGTCCTTGCGCCTCACCTTCTCAGTCCACGCGTTGCGCGAGCACAGGAGATCAACGGGCTACCCTCCCTCGTATTCTGACACCGTTTTCCGTTTCAGATGATTCTGGACTAGCGAGGAACAGAGGCCGACGCGATCTCGATAAGCGGAGAGGTCAATTTCCAACTTTTCGATGGCGTGGATGCCGTAGCGAACGGCGCCTGGCAGAGGAATCTTCAGGAGCGACTATTGGTTACTTTCTGCGTCGGAACCACGAGACAAGCACCGCGAGCCACGCGAGCCCTAAGCCTCCGATGATGGTATAGAGCCACTGCTGGAACGTCACGCGAGTAAACTCAAATATCACCGCGTCAATCCAGCTCCCCAAGTCAGCCTCG
>Ga0209253_10001049_pt1 | contig 24237 bp, 23 predicted proteins | sample FrelakmetBRP12BR_FD_187145 | JGI IMG/M metagenome (GOLD analysis project Ga0209253, IMG submission 187145) | Freshwater lake sediment microbial communities from the University of Notre Dame, USA, for methane emissions studies - BRP12 BR (SPAdes)... | ecosystem: Environmental > Aquatic >...
CATCATTTATGAAGAAAACATTATTGTGACTATCATCAAACGTGTTGACCCGTACGGGGTAATCGGTTTTTTTAAGGAAGATATTTCACCCGGCCTCAGGGTGTTTGAGATCCAGACAGGGTATATGGAATTTCCTGATATTGAGGAACTATTGAAAGAAGCCGGTATCGATGAAAAAACAATCTTTTACGGTATAGAAGATATCGTTACGGGAAATATTATCTGGCGTATCTTTTCAAGCATTAAACGGTTGACCCCCAACTTTGTCCAGTTCCATAAGCTGCCGTCTCATAAACTGCACGGTGTAATGACACGGGTGGAAATATGAAGCATACCTTGTATATATTCGCGTAATATCGGGGAGAGTTTTCTGCCCATAGCGCTCATAATTGCATTGAATGTGAGCGGAGATAGAATATTTTCGCTCATTCTCGGCCCCGAAACAGGCGGGGCCTCCGAGGCTTTTGCCTCTTGATTTCACGATATATACTTGACTGTCGACTATCGGCAAAAAAATCCGCTCAAATACCCTATTTCCGCTCACATTCTCTCTTCGTTAGAGTCTGTCTTTTTGATTCTTTATTGTGAAGCCCCTGAGGTTCGGATTATCTGTGCCTTTATACTGGATCATCACTTTATGCGTCTCTCCGATTGTACCGGGCAAAATCAAGCGCTTAATCTTTGCGATCTCGAAAAGATAGTCGCTGGAATTTGTGAAGAGTTCGCCCATGACATTGTCGATGCCGAGTGAAACAAAGAACGCACCCTGATTGCAGAACCCAAGCGTCTTCAGTCCGAACTCTTCCCCCCATTTTTTTACCGATGAAAAATTCACATGGGCAGTGATGTCCTGAACCCCCGTATTCTGATAGGGGTTTTCATTCACCTGGTGCCGGTAATAGCAGAGCAGCGTTCCCCTGTTTCGCTCTTCGCTGTAATATTCTTGCGCGGGATACCCGTAATCAATGGTAAGGATAAATCCCTTTGACAGTATTTCACTTGATGAAGCGAGCCAATATTTAATCCTGAGGTTTATTTCTGTCCGGTAGCCTGCCGGAAGTACTATGGAAAATTCTTTCAGGTATCCGGCCAGGGCATCTGTGCTCAATTGTCCTTTTATTTCCGCAAAATGATCGTTAACGACAGTAACATAAATCTCTTTCAGTTCTTCATCCATCTCGACGACGTGCACAGGGAAGGCATCGGGCAACTCATTCGAGAGGACACAGCCTTCGATTGCGCTCAGTTCCCGCAACGAAGAGACCCAGGTCACCTTGCCGGAATAGGCGTGAAGCAGTTTCTCCTGTTTGTCGCGCAGAAAGGGATTGATTTCCACTATCACATAGGTAAATGCATCGAAGAGCGCTTTGTCGCGCAGATAATTCATGATATCCATGCAGAGGAGGCCCGTTCCTGCACCCAATTCCACGGCATGAAAAACAGATGGTCTCCCAAGGATTTCCCACATCTCCTCAAGCTGCCTGCCGATCATTGCCCCAAAGACCGGATGGAGATGCTGGCTGGTAAAAAAGTCTCCTGCCTTTCCTATATCGGTATTCTCTGAGGCGTAATAGCCGAGCCCGGGTTCATAGAGGGCCATTTCCATGAAGGCTTCGAAAGGTATCGGACCCTTGGTATTGATTTTATCGATTATCTTTTGTTCAAGGAGATTCACGCTTCTAATTTTTCAAGGTCTTTATTAAAACCGATGAGTACAAGAACATCACCTTCCTGCATGATATCTGATGGGAGTGGATTGACGTTCCACACCTGCTTAATGATTCCTTTCTCTGTCGTACGCTTTCTCTTGATTGCAACGTGAATTAGAGTTCATTGTAAGAGATTTGCCTTAAATTGACAACAGGCAGGCAACCGAGATGCCATGGTCAGGCGGATTGTGTAACCAATTTACCATTTTGCATTATCAGCATGGTATCCGCAAGCCGTTCTGCCTGCGCCATATCATGGGTGGTCATGATAATAATTGTTTTTTTTGCCTTCTTTAATTTAAGGAGAATGTCCTCGACAATCGCGGTGTTTTTATGGTCAATAGAGGCAGTAGGTTCATCAAGAAAGAATATTTCCGGTTCAATTGCCAGTGCCCTCGCAATCCCCAGCCTCTGTGTTTCTCCGCTTGAAAGTGTCAGCGCCTTCTGGTACTTTTTGCTGCCAAGGCCGACAAAATCCAGCGCTTTTCCGACCCGCTCCTGGATCTCATCCCTCTGCAGGCCGCGTATTTTCAGTCCGTAAGCCGCGTTCCAGAAAACGGTGGCGTTGAAAACGCCTATTTTGGGAAGGAGAAGGGTGATACGCCTTCTGATGGAGATATCTTTTTCTACCTGGCTGCCGTTCCGGTAAAAGCGGACATCCCCCCTGTCGGGCTCCTCAAGCAGGGCGGAGATTCTGAGAAAGGTGGATTTACCGCTCCCGTTCGGTCCCATCAAAACATAAAGCCCGCATTCACGAAACGAAAAAGAGCATTCCTGGAGCACCTGGCCGCTGTCATATTTTTTCGCTATATCAGATGCAACAAGTTCCAGGCTCATGGTCTTCTCTGTGCCCCCTTTTTCTGAAACACGTACAATACCATATTGATAAGCAGCGATATGATCAGGAGTATAATGCCAAGGGCGAGGGCGAGTTCGAAATTGCCCTTATCTGTCTCAAGGGCGATGGTTGTTGTCATAACCCTTGTATATCCTGCAATGTTCCCCCCGACAATGAGTATTGCGCCGACCTCTGCCATGACCCTTCCGAGGCCGGCAATTATCCCCGAAAAAATGCCGTGCCTTGCCTCCCTGACGATGGCGAGCGCTTTTTGATAGGGAGTTGCGCCAAGCGTTGCTGCAGCCTGACCCATAATCGGGTCGATATTGACGATGGCCGAATGACAGAGTGATGTCACAATAGGCAGCGCGAGAATAATCTGGGCGACGATCATCGCAGATGGTGTATAGAGGAGTCCCATGAATCCGAGGGGGCCGCTTCTCGAAAGAATGAGATAGACGAAAAGTCCGACGACAACAGGCGGCAGTCCCATAAAGGTATTGGAGAGCATGATGATGAAGCCTCTCCCGGGGAATTTCATCAATCCCGTAATGGTGCCTGCAGGGATACCGATCAAAGAAGCGATCAGAAGTGCCGTTCCCGATACCTGAAGGGATAATATGATTATCCCGACCAATTCACGGTCTAATGTCAGGATAAGGGAAAATGCCTTAAGAAACCCTTCGATGATCGAATTCAAGGATTAACAGCAAATCCCACTACTTTGCATTCGGAATAAATAACTGATTTCCGTTTTTATCTTTGAATGACGCGATAGCCTCCTGTCCCTCTTTCGATATCAGCCAGTTCACAAATTCCATGGCTTCTTTATATTTTGCGTGCTTATGTTTTTCGGGGTTCACTGCCATAACACCGTACTGGTTAAATAGGAGGGGGTCACCTTCAAGCAAAATAGTCATTTCGAGCTTGTCCTTGTCTTTTGTCGCAAGCCATGTGCCCCTGTCAGTAAGTGTATACGCACGCTTTTCATTCGCGATTCTCTGGGTCTTTTCCATGCCCTGGCCGACTTCCAGATACCACGTCTTTCCTTTCGGTTCCATTCCGATTTTTTTCCAAATGGACAGTTCCTTTGTATGGGTGCCTGAGTTATCTCCCCTTGAAACAAATGGGTGACCGCTGTCCGCAATCGCGCGGAATGCATCGGATGCGGATTTGACGCCCTTTATCTTTGACGGATCATCAGGAGGCCCAATAATGACGAAATCGTTATACATGACATCATGGCGGTTCACAAAGTACCCTTCTTCAACTGCCTTCAGTTCCTGCTCTTTGGCATGAACAAAAGCGACGTCAGCGTCACCCCTTTTCCCCATTTCAATGGCAGCGCCGGTGCCGCGGGCAACAACCTTTACTTTTATTCCTGTCTTCTTCTCGAATACGGGCAGAATGTATGCGAACAACCCCGAATTTTCAGTGCTCGTGGTAGAAGCGCAGAGAATTTCCTTTTCTTCGGAAGCATTGATTGTTGCAAAAAGCGATAAAACGAAAACCATTGTGAAAAAATGACGCAATAATTTCATCTCATAGCCTCCTTTTTTGTTACCATTCATATAGTATCAATCCTTTTTTAATCTTAGTGAAGCTGATAGAAAATTGGAATGATTATCTGTGCCTCAATAGGCGGTTTCGGGAAAGGGGAGGCGCTTTTCACCGCCTCAACGGCATTTTTATCAAGGGAACCGATTCCGGAGCTCTCCACTATTTTTATGGCTTTAGCATGCCCGTCTGATGATATGAAAAAAGAAATTGTGACCTTTCCCTGCAAGCCCATCTGCCTTGCCGTTTTCGGATAGATTATATGTCTGTCTATCAGATCTTTTATGTAGGAGAAGTTTGCCTTCAGATATTTGATCCTTTTCGCATCAGCAAAATTATCAGAGACCCGGACGGACAGTGCGTTCAAGTCACCTGCAACGACGGGTGCGCTGCTCACACGCGTGATACCTTTGCCGGTACTGTCCTGTTCGCCTGTAGCAGAAGTTGCTGTTATTTCACTCTGAGCAGCAGGCATCTGTATCGCTGCCGTCGGCGATTCCTGGGAGTGTAGTGTCACCTGCGGCATAGCCTGGGAAACAATTTCCGCGGGTGGTTCCGCAGCTTCCACATCCTTGTTTTTGGCATCTTTTTGCTGTGCATTGCTCTCTGGCGGCCGAGTCTTTACTGCCGCTCTATCCCCGGCATTGTCTACCCCGGCCGTATCTTCGAGCGTAAAATCAATCACCAGTATCTTTCCCGAAGAGATAAATCTGTCCCCCATGAAAATGAGCAGCAATATTACGAGGGCATGGAGAGCAAATGATATCTGAAACGACCTCTGCAAATAGTTCACATCTTCTCCTGCGTTTTTATATATCATTTTAAACGGATAACGTCTATTTTCTCCACCGCCAAAAAAAGTTACCGTAATTAGTCTGGGCAAAGACCCTGCCACCATGGTTGACAGTACGTTTAAGTAATTTGTTCCCTGTGCGAGCGTTTGACATGGTTTTTATTACAGCTGACACGGTATAATTTTTCTAAGGCCTTGACAGGCAAAAATCAATTTGGTATTTCTATTGCAACGCAAACGCATTCGAACTATTTGCGAGGAAGACATGAAAGATACACAATATGTAATCCTGAATAAGGAACGGTTCAATGATTTCGTCTCAGAGCTTTCGAAGATGCGGAAGCTGGTTGCTCCTGTAGCGAAGGGCTATAACAATTTCGCGTTTGAAGAAGTTTCCTCCGGCAGTGCAATAGCCCTCAACTATATCCCGACCATCCTCCCGCCCAAGAAATACTTTATGCCGAGACGCGAAACACTCCTGGAGTTTAAAACCGTCAAAGGGGCAAATCTTCAGGCGATTGTCGAGTATGAACCGGTCACAATCTTCGGAGCTCATACCTGTGACATTGCCGGTATCCAGTGTCTTAATATGGTATTTTCCGAACGCCCCAAGGATTATAATTATCTGACGCGTAAGAACAGCATAACGCTTATCGGTTTGGAATGTAATGACTATTGTGACGAATATGCAAGTTGCCATCTCGTCAACGCAAGTTTTCCGGGGGGCGGTTACGATCTTTGTTTCACTGATCTGGGCGATTATTTCATAGTCCACGTGAATACCAGGGCAGGGGAGAATATTATCGACGCAACTCGATTGTTCGGAAAAGCATCCGAGGCACATATCAACGAACTGGTGAAATTACGCAATCATAAGAGAAAGATATTCAGCAATGAAGTGCCGATAGACAGCAGACGTATCCCGGAGTTATTTGACAAGTCATTCAGGGCGCTGGTATGGAAGGATTTGAACGAACGCTGCCTGGCCTGCGGAAATTGCACAAATGTGTGTCCTTCATGCTATTGCTTTGACATACGAGACGAGCTTGATCTGAGCCTGAAGAAAGGAACCCGGTATCGCGTCTGGGATTCCTGTCAGCTCGAACCGTTCGCAAAAGTAGCCGGCGGCATCAATTTCAGAAAAGAGCGTTCCGCACGACAGAGGCACCGTTACTACCGGAAATTCAGGTATTCCGTCGACAGATTTTCCCGCTTCTTCTGCACCGGCTGCGGTAGGTGTACCCGCACGTGCATGGCCGACATAAGCCTCAAAGAGACACTCCATGAACTGATAAAAGAGAGTGAGGACCGAGTATGGAAAAAGTGGCTATAAAGGATTCCAGCTATAGCTTAAAAAAGGCAAAAATTCTTAGAACGAAAATGCTTACCGTAAGTGAGAAGCTTTTCGAGATTGCGCTGAAAGATGGAAGTCCTCTGGATCATGAGCCCGGCCAGTTTATTATGATCTCTCGCTCCGGCATCGGTGAAGTTCCTATCTCCGTTTGTTCGTCTCCCACAAGACGTGATTCTTTTGAGTTATGCGTACGGGCTGTCGGAAAGGTTACCCGCAGTCTCCATATGCTGAAAGCCGGAGACGAAATCGGTATACGGGGACCGTATGGGAAAGGCTTCCCGATGCGGATACTGACAGGGAATGATTTGTTAATTATCGCAGGCGGATTGGGGATCGCTCCTCTGCGTTCACTGATTACCAATGTAATCGAGAACCGCCGTGATTTCGGAAAAGTGCATATTCTGTTCGGATGTAAGGAGCCGAAAGAAATGCTCTTCAGCGATGAACTGGAAGAATGGAGTATGCGTGCCGACCTTCACTATGCCTGTACGGTTGACCGTGCCGATCCGGACTGGGCGGGCAATGTCGGGGTTATTACCACGCTTATCCCTGGGGTGGACATCGACCCGTTAAGGACATTTGCTGCAGTCGTCGGTCCTCCTGTTATGTATAATTTTGTGATAAAGGCACTCTTGGCCAAGGGAATTCCAGAGGATCAGATTCTTTTGTCATTCGAGCGCAACATGAAATGCGGCAACGGGAAATGTGGGCGCTGCCAGATACAGAACCTCTATGTGTGTCAGGATGGTCCGGTTTTTCATTATGAACGAATAAAAAATTTAAGTGAGGCTTTTTAGCATGAATAAACCAAAAGTCGGCATTTTCGATTTTGCCTGTTGCGAGGGGTGTCAGCTTCAGATAGCGAATATGGGCGAAGAGGTATTGGACGTCCTTGGCTCAATAGAGGTAATGGAATGGAGAGAAGTGATGTCCGAAAAATGGGGGAAGAAACTGGATATCGCAATTATAGAAGGAAGCATTACTGACTCCCATTCTGTCAAAAGGATAAAACAGATACGAAAAAAAGCGAAGATCCTCATTGCCATCGGCTCTTGTGCGACAATCGGCGGAGTGAACGGCATGAAGAACAACTTCGCCCTTGACGATATCCGGAAATACGTTTACGGAGAGAGCTATGCATTCTTTCCGACTGAATTGACAAAAGCCGTTCATCAGGTTGTAAAGGTCGATTATTTTGTCAACGGGTGCCCCATATACATCCCGGAATTTATTGCCGTGGTAAAGGCCGCATTACAGGGCATTCCCTATTATGTGCCTGATTACCCGGTGTGCGTCGAATGCAAACTAAACGAGAATGTCTGTATGTATGACAGGAAAGTCACCTGTCTCGGCCCGGTCACGAAGGCGGGATGCAATTCATGGTGCATCAATAACGGCAACATCTGCTATGGATGCCGCGGTATGGTAAGCAACCCGAATGAAAAAGGCGCCCAGGACGTAATCGCAAAATACAAGATCCCTATGGATCTTATCCTGAATAAAATGAATATGTACAACAAGTGCAGGGAGCTCGGCTAAGATGAAAAAAAATGTCACTATCAATGTGGAATATCTCACGAGAGTGGAAGGACACGGGAATATTATTATCGATGTCAAAGATGGCAAATTGGATACCTGCCGTCTGGACATTGTTGAATCACCGAGGTTTTTTGAGGGGATGCTGCGGGGTCGTTCGATATTTGAGGCACAGCATATCACCAGCAGGATCTGCGGCATCTGCGCATGCGGACATACCCTTGCCTCAATACAGGCGGCAGAAGATGCACTTGGGATCACGCCCACAGAACAGACCATTAAACTCAGGAAACTCCTTCTGCACCTCGAAATACTGGACAGTCATATCCTTCATATCTATCTGCTGGTCGCTCCCGACCTCCTGGGTGTCAAGAGTTTTGTGCCGCTTATCAGCAGCCATAATGAAGTCGTCCGCAGAGCTTTGCGAATGAAGAAAACCTGCAACGATATATGCGATGTCCTGGTCGGCAGGCATGTTCATCCTATTTCTGCCATTGTCGGAGGATTTACCAAACTCCCGAGGCCGAAAGATCTGGACGCCATGTTCAACCTGCTCGACGGAATGAGAGGCGATATGGATGCAACAGTGAAATTGGCTGCATCGTTGAAATTTCCCCATTTTGAGCGCGATACGGAATATGTGGCTTTAGTGAGCGACGACGATGAATATCCCCTGCTCATGGGAGACATCGGTTCTACTGACGGCATACGAATGAATAAAAGCGATTACCGGAAGATTACCAATGAGTTCATAGTGCCCCATTCATCGGCAAAACGCACGAAACTCAGCAGAAAATCGTATGCAGTGGGCGCTCTTGCACGCTTTAATCTGAATGCTGAAAAGCTTCATCCCGCTGCTAAAAAAATTGCGGCTGCAGTCGGATTAAAGCCCAAATGTATTAATCCATATCTCAATACGGTCGCGCAATTAATAGAGAGTGTACATTGCCTCGAAGATGCAGTCTCCATAGTAGAGAATCTGAAAAGCAGGCAGCTCAATTATGATGAAGAAATCGTGGTCGGACTCAATGAACAGCACAAGATTCCTGTAAGGGCAGGAAACGGTGTTGGGGCCGTCGAGGTCCCCAGGGGTATTTTATTCCATAATTACCAGACCGATGAAAACGGGATCATCACACAGGCAAACTGCATTATCCCGACGAACCAGAACACCGGCAATATCGAGCACGATATGATGGAGCTGGTCCCTAAAATGCTTGACAGGAGTCAGGAGGAGATAACCCTTGCCGTCGAAATGCTCGTCCGGTCTTACGACCCCTGTATCTCGTGTTCAACGCATTGTATGAATGTCAAATTTGTGGACAGGTAAACAGAAAAGCGTTTCAATCACTTTGAAATGCTCTTTTTCTCAACACAGAGCCATACACTGCATTGAAAACAGAATGGGTATGAGATAGAATATGATCTATTATATTTTTTCGTATAAACCTGTAAGATCACTTTCTCAAAGTGACTTGATGGCACGGAGGGAAGAATGAGAAAGATAATAATTTCGCTGATCGTATGTCTGCTCGTGTTGAATTCCACTGCAGCGTTTGCCGCTGAAACCGACGATATTATGGTTGTAGGAGATCTGCTTCTTGCGAGGCCGCTGGGCATCGTTGCCACGGTCATCGGCAGTGCGGTATTTTTTGTCTCCTTACCCTTCACCATCCCCAGCGGAAGCGCTCAACATACCGGAGATGTGATGGTCGGAGAGCCGTTCAACTTCACATTCAAGAGACCTCTTGGAGATTTCAGAAAATATCGCGCCAATAGGCCTGTCGAGAGACCGAAAGCAGAGCAAAAACAGAGCGATAAACCCGCAGGAGAGTAAAAACCACGTAAACGGCTTATTTTTCAGTATGTGCAGGGATGAGTGCTGTGAAAATATTCGAAGCAGCATGAAGAAATTCCGGATGATTCTAAGGAATTGTCTGAAAACCTGTAAAGAGCCCGCATCTGAATAACGAAACAGGGATAGTCCCTTGGGAAGGCTACATCTCCCGCCGTCCATCGAGAGATTTGCCGAGCGTTACTTCATCGGCAAACTCGATGTCTCCGCCGATGGGAAGGCCATAGGCTATCCGCGTTACCATGACAGGAAAGGGCTTCAGCAGATCCCTTATGTACTGGGCGGTCATTTCGCCCTTTGTGTTGGGGTTTGTTGCGATAATGACCTCTTTTATGGAATTCCTCCTTACCCTTTCGACAAGTTCATTTATCTTGAGTTTATCCGGGGTGAACCCGTCGATCGGAGAGAGGGCGCCCAGGAGGACATGATACAGACCGTCAAAGCTTTTTGAACGTTCGATCACAAGGATATTGCTCGGTTCTTCGACAACACAGATTTTATCCCTGTCTCTCGCGCTGCTGCTGCAGATACCACAGATTTCATTGCCGGTAATGTTAAAGCATTCCCTGCAGAAACGCGCCCTGTCCTTAACCTCGCTGATCGCCTTCGCAATCCCCTTGGCGTCTTCATCGGACATCGTGAGGATGAAGAACGCAAGCCTCTGGGCGGTCTTTCTCCCTATACCGGGAAGCTTTGTGAGTTCATTGATAAGATTTTCGATGATGCCCTGTTCCATAGCTTGTTTAAGTATAAAAGAAGTGCAAAAATCATAACAAGGTTATTTTGATAATTTCGATGTGTCCGCCGATAAACTGGCGCTCTTATGCGGGATGCTCGTGAGGGCCTATGCCCCCTGTTTTTCTTGCTCGATCAATGAGTATTACTTTTTCACGGGCGGAAAATTCCCAAGCATTTTTTTCACCGTTTCGTTTATCTGCTCTATTGTCCTGCCGGGTTCAACAACCCCTACTGCTGTTCCCCTCCAGACAAGTGATTTTTTTTCAGCATCCACAATATCGATGATGAGCGTTCCCAACTCATACTCGTAGGTATCCGTGCCGCGGCGGTACTCCGTATGACCAGGTCCGTATGCATCTGTCCGCAATCTGCCCGGGAAGTATCCGCCATGGTAAAAATTACGGTCATCATAGGCATAGCCCCATTCCTGAACGTCAACCCTCTTTTCTTTTCCGCCATGGAGGGCAATCAGGACATCAGGGTTCTTCGATGTAATTGTCAAGCCTTTTGCCTGCAGTTCATTGTTTACTGCATAGTTGATGTGTTTCAGCGTTAATTCATTCCACGGCGTTTTTTCAGGTACGGAAAGCCAATCGTACGTCTTAATCCCCGCAAAATTGAACTGCTGATCAAAGTCATAGCTCACATCAACTGTAGCACAGCCTGCGACAAGCAGAAAAAAAACAATTAATCCGGTATACCGTTTCATAGTTACCTCCAGATGTTTTATTATTTTAAACGCAATAAATAATGGTGTGCAAATTTTATAAAATCCCCCTTTGTCCCCCTTTTCCAAAGGGGGAGATTTCCTTTGATTCCCCTCTTTGGAAAAGAGGGGTTAGGGGAGATTTTATTGAACATTTATCCGATCTTTTGTATTTGTACCGCCCATATAATAACCATAGTATGAATCACCCCGACTTTCAAGTATACAGCCTTAACGGAGAACGGCCTGCAGCGTTTTCATGACCTCTTCTGCCGAATCGTACACTCCCTGATGGGTCGCGACTACCACGCACTGTCCTCTGACATCCCTTCTGACGAATAGCGTGAAGGGGACACGGACATTTCCCAGGGCCTTATGGATGGCGAACGAGTAATCGGTAAGGACAGGATAAGAGACCTTAAATTCCCTGTTGTATAGTTTTATTTCATTCTCGGTATTCCCAACCGCAATCCCTACAACCTTTACCTTTCCCTTTAATGGAGGATCGTTTTTTGTGTTGGCATACACGGCGTTAAGAACAGGAATGTTCTTTGGACAACTCAGGCAATACGTACTGAACACTTCGAAAACAAAAAGCGTTCCTTTCATATCCTTCAGCGAAAATCTCTTCTTCTGCGGTATACCGATGTATAACCGTGCATCTTTCGTTAGGACATCGGTAAAGGATACGTTCGGAAAAACTGCGCCCTTCGATATGGGTTTCGTTTCAGCATACGACGGAGGGTTTCCACTCCATAGACAAAAGAAGAGGAGAAGGGAAGGCAAGACGAGCGATTTATTTGTTAAGTTTTTCAAGTTCCCGCACCAGCGTCTCAAGGGGGGGTCTTTTGTTGATATCATGCACATCGAAATACCGTATTATTCCCTTCTTGTCGATAATGAAAAGGGCGCGCTCAGAGACGCCGCTTGATCGCAGCACGCCGTATTTTTTCGACACCGCACCATGGGGCCAGAAATCCGACAGCACAGGGAACCAGAGGTCCCCCATCTCTTTTGTCCACGCATTTAATGTCGGAAGATTGTCAACGGTGATGCCCAGGAGGACAGCATCATTTTTATCGAATACATCTTTTAAGATATTGTATCCCGGCCACTGGTCTGAACAAACGGGTGTCCAGGCAGCAGGTACAAACGAGAGTACCACATTCTTTTTCCCCCGGTAGTATGCGAGAGAAATTGTTTCGCCTGTGAGCGAAGGAAGGGTGAAAGAGGGCGCCGGCATACCGGTTTTCAGTTTTGTTCTGCTGTCAACAGGTTTTAGCATCCCCGGATCATAGATCTTGCCTTTAAACTGTTCTGACGCACTGTATGCTATCGCTGAGGAGAAAAAGAAAACAAAGAGCATCACAAGCAATGAAGAAATCAAGCCTCCTTTATTACGCATGGCTGTCACTCCTGTTTCAGTGAAGATTTTTTCATGATAAGATCCAAAAATTGCCCGGGGTCATGCAAGGTTCCCACGTTGGAATAAACGATTACGCCGGGTTCGCCGGCCCTGGTCCTGATGACAAAAAAGTATGGAGTTCTGACGCCGCCGGTTGCTGTATGGACGGAAAAAGACTCGTCGGAAAACAGGGGGAATTCAACAGCGTATTTTTTTCTGAAGACATCGACCTCAAGGGGAGTATTTCCTGCTCCGATCCCGATTATCCTGATTTTGTCTTTTATATCATCTCTGCCGGAAATAATCCTGTAGAGTTCATTCACGTTCGGCGCCTCCTTCTGGCAATAGGGGCAGTACATGCTGAAGATTTCGATAATCAAAAGCTCTGCCTTTATCTGGGAGAGCCTGAATGACCCGCTTCCCTTCAATCCGAGGTATTCCTTTTGTAAGGCCTTCTCGGGCATAGCGAGGCTAACATCGGGAAACGGCTCGCCAGTTGACGGGGTGCGGCCTGCAGCTGAAATGGCCTGCACAAATGCCAAAACCGATACGACCATTATGAGACCGTAGAGAAATTTTTTCATCATTGGTTCTCCTTTACTTTCTCGATTCTATTCTATCATTTTCGTCTACTTGTACTCTTTTGTCAAGAACTTATCCCGTATGGAATATGCTGTTTTGTTGATAGAAATATCATTTCGTTCGCCGTCGCATTGAGCGCTAAAGCGTTGCCCGGAAACATTGAATTTATTGTATGCGTGCTGTATGCTATTACACAAATATTCTAAATCGGGAGGGTATTTTCGATGGCAAAAAAAGCAGCAAAAAAATACGTTTACTTTTTCGGCGGCGGGAAGGCTGACGGCAGGGGAGCTATGAAGGACCTTCTCGGCGGCAAAGGCGCCGGACTTGCAGAAATGACGAACCTTAAAATCCCTGTGCCCTCAGGGTTTACCATAACGACAGAGGCATGCAATGAATATTTCAACGCAGGGAAAAAATACCCGTCGGGAATGTGGGAGCAGGTTTTAGAAAATTTGAAAAAGGTCGAAAAGGTTATGGGTATGAAATTTGGTGACCCCCTTAACCCTCTCCTTGTATCGGTTCGCTCGGGGGCAAAGTTTTCGATGCCCGGCATGATGGATACCGTCCTGAATTTGGGATTAAACGCGGCTACCATTACCGCGATGATTAAAAAAACCGGGAATGAACGCTTTGTCTATGACGCTTACAGAAGGCTCATCAACATGTTCGGCAGTATCGTGATGGGCCTTGACAGGCAGAGGTTCGAGAAGGCACTGGAAGAAATGAAAGAGAAGAAGGGCGTGCGGCTTGACACCGATCTTTCCGCGCATGATCTGCAGGCCCTCGTCGAAGAATTCAAGATTATTTATAAAAGGGGGACCGGAGAAGATTTTCCGGACGATCCGCTGGAGCAGCTTAAAAAAGCGATCAGCGCGGTATTCGGTTCATGGTTCGGCGAAAGGGCGATGAAATACCGGAAATTGAATGATATTCCTGACAATCTCGGCACCGCGTGCAATATTCAGTCAATGGTGTTCGGAAACCTCGGCGATAATTCCGGTACGGGCGTCGGTTTTACGCGCAATCCTTCCACGGGCCAGAAGAAGTTTTTTGCAGAATGTCTTATCAACGCCCAGGGCGAGGATGTCGTGGCAGGGATAAGAACCCCGCTGAAGATAGAAGAACTGAAAAACCGTCTTCCGAAGGCATATAAAGAGCTTGACGTTATATACAAGAAGCTCGAAAAACATTACAAAGACATGCTCGATATTGAATTCACTGTTCAGCAGGGTAAGCTTTATATGCTTCAGACTCGCGTGGGAAAACGGACTGCGGCGGCCGGCCTGAAGATTGCCATTGATATGGTAAGAGAAAAGCTTATTGATAAAAAGACGGCGATATTAAGGATCGACCCCCAGCAACTCGACCAGCTCCTCCATCCGATGATCGATCCAAAGGCACCGATAAAAGTGATTGCAAAAGGGCTCCCTGCATCTCCGGGCGCTGCGGTAGGGACGGTGGTTTTTACTGCAGAAGATGCTGAAAAGGCCGCTGAGCGTGGAATAAAGGTCATTCTCGTAAGGACCGAGACATCACCTGAGGACATCGGCGGGATGGACGCGGCCCAGGGGATTCTCACTGCAAGAGGGGGTATGACATCTCATGCAGCGGTGGTTGCACGTGGAATGGGGAAATGCTGTATTGCGGGCTGTGGCGTGATCAATATAAACGAAGTTCAGAAATATTTCACCGTGAACGACCTCATTATAAAAGAAGGGGATTACATCACCCTGAACGGAACAACAGGTGAAGTCATGCTTGGCGAAGCGCCATTGGTTACCCCTGAACTCACCGGTGATTTTGGCACATTCATGAAGTGGGTTGACGGGTTCAGAAAACTTGGCGTGAGGGCGAATGCTGATACGCCGCATGATTCAGAGGTAGCAAGAAAGTTCGGGGCTGAAGGGATTGGTTTATGCCGCACAGAGCATATGTTCTTTGCACCCGAGAGGATAAGCGCGGTAAGGGAAATGATTCTTGCCGATGATATTGATGGCAGGAAAAGGGCGCTCGCAAAACTCCTGCCGTTCCAGAAAGAAGATTTCATTGGAATATTGACGGTAATGAAGGGGCTGCCTGTTACGATTCGGCTTCTTGACCCCCCGTTGCACGAATTCCTTCCCCACACCGATGAAGAAATAAATGCGCTGGCTGCCTCAATGGAAGTTCCCGCCGAAAAATTGAAAGCACGCAATAGGGCCCTACATGAATTCAACCCGATGCTCGGGCACAGAGGGTGCAGGCTCGGCATCACCTACCCTGAAATTTATGAAATGCAGGTGAGGGCGATCATGGAGGCGGCATGTGAGCTATCGAAAAAGAAGGTGAAGGTGATACCGGAGATCATGATCCCGTTAGTAGGACATGTGAATGAGTTGAAGATGATGAGAGAGCTTACCGTTAAGGTTGCCGAAGAGGTCCAGCAGCGCTATAAAACAAAGGTTAGCTATACCATCGGGACCATGATAGAACTTCCCCGTGCAGCTGTCACAGCTGACGAAATTGCACCACAGGCGGATTTCTACTCATTCGGCACGAATGACCTAACACAGACGACATTCGGTCTTTCACGGGATGATGCAGGCAGGTTCCTGCCGTATTACATTGAGAAAGGGGTTCTCGAAAACGACCCGTTCATCACGATCGATCAGGAAGGGATAGGATTCCTTATGAAGATGGGTGTCGAAAAAGGCAGGAGTATTAAAAAGAACATGAAGATGGGAATATGCGGAGAACACGGCGGTGAGCCGAAATCCGTTGAGTTCTGTCATAAGATCGGGCTCAACTATGTGAGCTGCTCTCCTTACAGGGTTCCGATCGCCCGCCTTGCTGCCGCACAGGCTGCCCTTAAGGATAAAATGAAGAAGGATCTCAGTAAGTCTACCGTATAGATTTTTCTCATACGCAGAATAGGCAATATGCGCCTCTTTCTTACCGGAAGGCGGTGGGCAGTTTTCTTTTTCTCTCCTTTCCTGTAAGGAAAGAGCTCTTTCTTCTTACCCCAACGCTTTACAGGGGAGAAGATTCTATGGTATTCTAAAATTCACAATTTTTTGAAAGGTGGTGCATAGATGGCGATTGTAAAGGAACAGAAACAGGCTATTATAGGCGACTATAAACTTCATGAGAACGATACAGGTTCTCCGGAGGTGCAGATAGCCATATTGAGCGCAAGGATAACCTATCTTACCGAACATTTTAAAACTCACCAAAAAGACCATCATTCAAGGAGAGGTCTTCTTAAGCTCGTCAGCCAGAGGAGAACGCTGCTTGACTATCTGAAAAAATCCGAAAAGGGGCGCTACGAAAAAATTATCGAGCGGCTGGAAATCAGAAAGTAATGAAAAAATATGAAGTTGATGTTCGGGGCAGAACACTTACGTTCGAAACAGGAAAAATGGCGAGACAGGCTGACGGAGCGGTTGTTGTACAGTACGGCGATACCGTTGTACTTGCTACTGCCGTAGCTGCTAAAAATCCCAAGATGGGTCTCGATTTTTTTCCGCTTACAGTAGACTATCAGGAAAAAGCATATGCTGCAGGAAAGATACCTGGCGGATTTTTCAAGAGGGAAGGCAGACCGTCTGAAAAAGAGGTCTTGACGTCCCGCCTGATCGACAGGCCGATAAGGCCTTTGTTCCCTAAGGGATTTTACTGCGAAACGCAGGGCATTGCCAATGTCCTCTCCTACGGCGATGAAAACATCGCGGACATTCTTGGAATAATCAGTGCATCCGCTGCACTCACTATTTCGGATATCCCTTTCAACGGACCGGTTGGGGCAGTGCGCATCGGAAGAATATCAGGTTCATTTGTCATTAATCCGGACCTCCGTGAGGTTGAGGAATGTGACCTGAACCTTATTGTTGCCGGTACCGATGAAGCGGTGTTGATGGTGGAAGGCGACGCTCAGGAGATTTCAGAAGTCGATCTCCTTGAAGCGCTCGATATCGCACATCAGGAGATAAAGAGAATTTGTGAAGCCCAAAAGGAATTGCAGAAGCTCGCAGGAAGAGAAAAGAGGGTGGTAACGCCGCCTGTTTCCCTCGATGAACTGAAGAGTGCTGTTTCGGGAATGGCATTGGAAAAGATAACGAAGGCTATTACCATCCCCGATAAATTGATGCGGCAACTGGCCCTTGATGAGATCCTGAATGCAGTGATCGAGAAAATGAACACAATTGAGAACGACATTGCGAGAGACCTCAGCAGCGTGTTCAACGACATTGAAAAAGACCTTGTAAGGGGAATGATTCTCAACGAAGACAAGAGGGCGGACGGCCGCTCGCATAACATGATACGCGCCATCAGCTCAGAGGTGGGAATTCTCCCGAGAACCCATGGAACAGCGTTGTTTATCAGGGGAGAGACCCAGTGCCTTGCGGTTGTAACATTAGGAACATCGGATGACGAACAGAGGATCGATTCCCTTGACGGCGAATCCTACAAGACATTTATGCTTCATTATAATTTTCCGCCTTTCAGTGTTGGTGAAGTAAAGCCGCTGAGATCGCCCGGCAGACGGGAAATAGGCCACGGCAGGCTTGCGGAGCGGGCGCTCAAGTCCATTATTCCTCCAAAGATGGAATTTCCGTATACGATAAGGATAGTATCGGATATTTTGGAATCGAACGGTTCCTCTTCCATGGCAAGCGTGTGCGGCGGTTCCCTTGCACTCATGGACGCAGGCGTTCCGATAAAGTCCCATGTAGCGGGCATCGCAATGGGGTTAATAAAAGAAGGAGACAGGGTAGTAGTCCTGACAGATATTCTGGGACTTGAAGACCATCTCGGTGATATGGACTTCAAGGTTACCGGTACGGAAAAAGGAATTACGGCATTTCAGCTTGATACGAAAATAGGCGGCATATCACGGAACATCATGCAGCAAGCACTCGAACAGGCCAGACAGGGCAGGTTGTTCATCCTCGGCAAAATGAACGAAACAATCAGCGCGCCGCGTGAAAGTCTCGCGAAGTATGCGCCGAGGATCTACACAATTCAAATCAGGCAGGATAAAATCCGCGAGGTTATCGGCCCCGGTGGCAAGGTTATACGCGGGATCGTAGAACAGACAGGCGTAAAAATAGATATCGAGGACTCAGGGCTTATTAATATTTCTTCGCCTGACGGCGAGTCTGCGCAAAAGGCGATCGATATCATCAACAGCATTACTGCAGAAGCGGAACTTGGAAAGATATACAGAGGAAAGGTCAAGCGCGTCGTCGATTTCGGTGCATTTGTCGAGATCATGACCGGCACGGAAGGACTGCTGCACATATCTCAGATCTCCGAGCAAAGAATAGCGAAAGTCACGGATGAGATAAACGAAGGGGACGAAGTGCTCGTGAAAGTCATCGAGATTGACAAGATGGGAAGGATACGCCTTTCAAGGAAAGATGCGTTGAAGGAAAAAGGCGTCGAAAAGGAATAGGAACATCATACAAACGTAGGGAAGGGGATGGTTGCTGTTTATCCCCTTTTTTATTTTTTAAAAGGAAATAGAGATATGTTTCATAAAGAACATTTGCAAAACGGCATGCCGGTGGTGATGGAACCGCTGAAGAATATGCGGTCCGTTGTTCTGGGCATATGGGTAAAAGTCGGTTCGCGGTATGAGCCATCCGAGCAAAACGGGATATCCCACTTTCTTGAGCATATGTTTTTTAAGGGAACAAAAAAGCGGACCACCAAGGACATCGCAGTCGAAATTGATTCCCTCGGCGGAGAGCTGAATGCCTTCACGTCGCGTGAGACAACCACCTTCTATGTAAAAGTGCTTGACGAGTACCTTGAAAAAGGACTTGAGCTGCTGACAGACATTTTCCTTAATTCGACCTTTCCGGAAGATGACATCGAAAAAGAAAAAAAAATCATCAAGGAAGAGATAAAAATGGTGGAAGACACCCCGGATGATTATGTTCACGATCTTTCCAATCAGACCATTTGGGGACAGACCGGCCTCGGTCAGCCCGTGCTCGGGCGGAGAGAGACGATACGCTCCTTTACGAGAGACGATCTTCTGCATCATATACGGAAGTATTACGGCACTAAAGACATTGTTGCATCCTGTGCGGGGAACTTTGATCACGAACACCTCCTTTCAATGCTCAACAAACATCTCGGCAATTTAAGAAGGGGCTCGGAGCCTGAAAGAGGTATTCCGCCTGAATACAAGAACAGGGCGGAAGTACATAGCAAGGAACTTTCTGAAGCGCATCTGTGCCTTACCCTGAAGGGACTGCCCCAGGCAAGCAAGGACCGATTTGCCCTGTTCAGCCTCAATACGATTTTGGGGGCTGGGGTGAGCTCGCGGCTCTTCCAGGAAATAAGGGAAAAGAGGGGGCTGGCCTATGCAATCTACTCCTTTATTGCATCTTATTTAGATACGGGGATTTGGGGTGTTTATGCCGGGGTGAGCAGGAAACGGGTGCAAGAGGTGATAGACCTCATTCTGAATGAACTCTATTGCCTGAAAGATACCATTACCGAAAAGGAGCTTCAGCGTGCCAAGAACCAGATGAAGGGCAACATCATGCTCGGTCTTGAATCTACCAGCAGCAGGATGAACAACCTTGCCCGACAGGAGATCTATTACGGACGCTATTCTTCGCCGAAAGAGATTATGAACGAGATCGATTCGATAACGCTCATGCAGATCAGAGAGCTTGCAGAACAACTCATAGCAAAGGAACATCTCTCACTGACGGTGTACGGACCCGTCCAGGGGGAGGAGTTGAAGGGAATATTTTCCTGATTCGTCAGGAAGGGCGAATGCCGAGGATATCGACCACCTTTCTCATTATCTCATCTATGTTGAACGGCTTTGTAATATAGTAGTCGGAGCCTAATTCTATCGCCTTCTGTTTGTCGATCTCCTGACCTTTTGCGGTGAGCATGATGATGAAAATATCTTTTGTTTCGGGATCGCGTTTTACCATATCGCAGACCTCGAGCCCGTTCATTTTCGGCATCATTACATCGAGGAAGATGATGTCCGGTTTCTCCCTCTTTATGCTTTCCATTGCAGCTTCGCCGTTTTCAGCCGTGAGGAGGCGGACCCCCGATTCCTGAAACCCCTCTAAAATCTGGCTCAGGAGATTCCGGATGACCGGATCGTCATCAACTATCAGTATGCTGGGCATTTTTTGCTGTATGCTCTCCCGTTTCGTTAGTGCACCACATATTGTTCACTATCGTAACCGACTGTTGTGATAGGCAGCGTGAAGGCAAAAGTGCTCCCTTTTCCCAATTCACTCTCGACCCATATTTTACCGCCATGGTGTTCCACGATCTGCTTGCAGATTGAGAGGCCGAGCCCGGTCCCCTTTGGTTGATCGGTCAGGGTATCCCCTGTCTGCATGAATTTTTCAAATAATCTCTTTTTATTCGACTCTGCGATGCCGATTCCGGTATCTATGACGCTCACCTGTATGTCATTATTCGTTCTCGTCGCCCTGCAGAGAACAATACCCTTCTCCGTAAATTTAACGGCATTGGACAGAAGATTGATCAACACCTGTATCACCCGGTCGTTATCGCACACAATATCCGGCAGGCCGGGTTCTATTTCCACCATAAACGGTAGCTTCTTCTGTTCAAAAAGGGCGGATGTCGCAAATCGAGCATGATCAATAATATCAGATATCATAACATTTTCCAATTTCCATTCGACTCTTCCCGCTTCAAGCTTCGACATGTCAAGGACATCGTTGATCAGCGTTGTTAAACGGTCTCCTTCTGACAATATAATCTGAAGATTGTCTCTCACACGATGGATTGCCGAATCGATCTTTTTATCGCCGTATGGCAGATGAGAGAATATATCGTCTTCGAGTTTCTTTCTGATGATTTCGGTAAAGCCGAGAACTGACGTCAACGGGGTTCTCAGTTCGTGGGAAACGGTTGATATGAAGTCAGTCTTCATGCGGTCGATCTCCTTTTCCGTCGTGATATCCCTTATGAGAATAACCGAACCGATTCCTTTCCCGACAGTTTCGTCCGTATCTAAAATATCTTTATGGATTCCCGTTGCCACTGCCTTGCCGACCCTACCGCCTGCGAGTCCTACCTCCGAAGTAAGAATGTCGCCTGAGAATTTTTTGCTCTTTTCTGCGAGCCTTGCCAGGTCAGCACCGAATAGGGCCTCACATCTCCTGCCGTTTATATCGGACTCCTTGAGATCGAACATGGCTGAAAGAGCGGGGTTGACGCGCGTAATGACACCGTCGGTGTCGGTAACAAGAAGGGCATCCGCCATATTGTCAATGATTGCGGTAAGGTAGGTAAGTGTATCCTGAAGTTCCACAATCGCATCGTTGATGGCCTGTTCGTACCTGTCAAATACTTCATTGAGGTCCGTAGCCATTGATTTCATGGTATCAGCCAGGAGACCGATTTCATCCTTCGAACTGATATCGACTGCGGACGAAAAATCATGGGAGGCGAGTTTTTTGGCATAATCGGTAAGTTCGTTCAGGGGCTGCGATATTTTGTTCACGAAAAAATACGCCATGGAGATACTGATGATAAAAATGACTGAGATAAGGTAGAGTTGACGCACCATGGCCGACTGCATCTGCGACATGATGATTCCCTTGTCCATTCCGACATGCACATACCCTACGTTTCCCTCTAAAATGGGCGCTGAGATGTCGATGTAAGCCCCTATCCCTGAGACATGCAAGTCCTGAATCGAAATGCCTTTCACTTTTTGTGCCTTCAGCTGTGATACCGCTTCAGGTATGCTCGGCACAAAGGTATGCGATATGATTTCTCCCTGGGCATCTACGACGAAAACATAGGAGACGCCGACTATTTCAAGGAACTGATCGATCATCGCCTGAACGGTCGATGCGTCTCTGTTCAGGATTGTTTCAACGCTTGAACCCGCTATGCTCTTCGCGATTGCGGTCCCCTTGCTCCTGTATTCCTGCGTGAGGTCTTTATAGAGGTTCCAGCCGGCGGAAACAGCTATCGTTGAGGCAATGACGATAAAGAGCAGGATAATGATGAGGAGGGTTTTCTTGAAAAGTTTCGACACTATCATTTACGCCACCTGTTCCAGTCCTGCAAGGGGACAAAACGCCCGTCCCGAACAGTGGTAAAATATACCTTGTCAAGCCCCTGATGCTTGTTCGTCCCGAATGATATAGGAGCGTCAATCCCGATATCAAGGTTTTCTATATTTTCAACAACATCCCTGATGCGTGCCTTGTTGAGGTTGTTCCCCATCCCCTTGAGTATTTCAACAAGGAGCTTTGCGTTCAAAAAACCTTCGAAGCCGACAACGCTGTATCTCAGCGGAGCATATCCTTTCTCCGTAAGATGTGAAGGGATCGCCGGATGGTAGGTATCCATCAATTGCCTGTATTGCCTGACAGAGGGCAGAGATGTATCTTCATAACTCGGCACTACCTCTGAATTAATAAGATTGTCTGTATAATTCTTCCCCCGCTCACGTGATGTCTCAAGAAGAAGCTTAATAAGGAAATCGCTCCCCACAAAGGAGACATTCGCAATCGGAACATTCCATCCTGCATCTCTTGCGTCTCTGATAAACGCCGCGCAGGCAGCGTAAGCACCTATGGATATGACAGCGTCTGCGTTCGATTTTCTGAGAATATCCACCTGCTGTTTCAGGCTTTCACTAAATTTTGTTCCCCTTCGATAGGTAGCCTCGCCTGCGATTTTTAATCCATATTTTGCGAGGGTGACTTTAACCCCATTCCATCCGCTTCTTCCATATGCATCGACCTGATAGAATACAGCGATTTTTTTCCGACCGATGCGCAGAAGATTGTTTACCAATCCCTCTGTTTCCTGGTGATACGAAGCCCTGAGATTAAAGACAAAAGAATCGTACGGGTACTGCCTGTGCGGCTGGGCTCCGGTAAAAGGGAAGAAGAGATAGATATTCTTATTGCTATAACTTTTCAGCAACGGCAATACCCTTGTGACAGTGGGGGTCCCAAGGTAATCAAACAGAAGAAAAACATTGTCTTGTTCAATCAGGCGTATGGTGTTCTCGATCGCGGGGGCCGGATTATACCCGTCGTCGTATGCAATAATTTTAATTTTTTTGCCGTTGACGCCTCCTGATTTGTTGATATATTCAATATATGCCATTGACCCCCTGTACAGTTCACTTCCAAGACCTCCTGTCGGTCCCTTGAACCCTGCGGACATGCCGATGACGATATCGGTTTTATTCGCATGGACTGGCTGATTGAAGAGCGTCAAAATAAAAAAAAAGGATAGCAGCGACGATGATAATATATTTTTATATATCATTTAGTTGTGATACTAATATTAACAATAACTTTAAGTATTTCATTTTAGCTACTAAAATAATACCATACATTCGATGCATTAAAAAGAAACATTGCGAAGAGAAAACTATTTTATTAGAACTGCACCTGGCAGCGTTTTACGCCGTCTCCTTCATCTTTGATCCAGAGAAATGCTTTACCATTCCTGCGACACCAGTTTTTGACATCATTTTCGAATGTGGAACAATCGGCCACTACCTCAAGGACATCCCCTCTTTTTAACTTCAGGGCTTTAATGGTCATTTGAATAGTGGGCTGTGGACATTTCAGACCTTTTGCGTCGAGCATCACCACGGCCATCTCTCTCCTCCTGTTGCGACAAGGGTATATATCTCAAACAGTACCATTATATTACAACGTGTAACAGTTAGCAAATAAAAAGGAATTTGATGTTCTTGACACGCCGGGGGACAAGAAGATAAAATTATTTGCTTCATGCATGAGAAAGAACATATGGAACAGATAATTTTGAAGACGGATTTTCAGGACATTCCTCTTGTAAAACGGGGGAAGGTGAGGGATATCTATGACCTTGGAGAACATCTTCTTCTTGTGGCTACTGACAGGATATCCGCATTTGATGTAATACTCCCCAACGGGATACCGGGAAAGGGAAGGGTGCTGACCAAAATATCCGTTTACTGGTTCAGGCAGATGGAAGATATCATTCCCCATCATATCGAGGCAGTCGATATAAAGGATTTTCCGGCCAATCTAAAAAAGTATGCGGGCATTCTTGATGGAAGAAGCATGCTGGTGAAGAAGACAAGGCCAATGCCGGTAGAGTGTGTGGTGAGGGGTTTTCTCGCGGGAAGCGGGTGGAAGGAATA